>Ga0206953_1011_pt1 | contig 42600 bp, 45 predicted proteins | sample Alteio_BWOrgHeat_36_FD_152977 | JGI IMG/M metagenome (GOLD analysis project Ga0206953, IMG submission 152977) | Enriched cells from forest soil in Barre Woods Harvard Forest LTER site, Petersham, Massachusetts, United States -... | ecosystem: Environmental > Terrestrial > Soil > Temperate forest >...
TCTTTGTCATAGCCTCGTCTACCACCAACAAACTGTTCTGAAAGTGTCTTTTGAGATAACTTCTTTACTAATGGAAATGAGAAATTGGATAAGTACTGGACTTTCCCTGGTAACTTTGGTACAAGATACATAAAAGCAGTTCACCTCCGATCATATTGTCTCCACAATATATTCAGTGTGTCAGCTGCTTTTTTTCTTGTCAAACTTAGCTCTTATGAGTTTTGTACGGGACTCGGTTATTAATTGTTGACAAATCTGCATAAGAAAAGTAGAGTAAGGAAAAATGTTTGACAGGCGATTTTTCCTATCATTTGGTGCTTTTATCCTCATCAATATTTTCCTGTATGTTTTTATTTTTATCTTTCATGCTTCTGTTCTTTTTAACTCACTTAATTACATAACAAATGCTGATCATTACACAGTCGATCCAAGGATTATCCATGGACAATTTAATTTGTTACAGGCGCTCGGACAATTTGATTCCCAGTGGTATTTGAAAATAGCGGATTCGGGTTATGCCAGTCAAGGGCAGCTTTCGTATGCATACAACCCTAAAATGTATGGTCGAGAAACCTATGCTTTTTTCCCATTTTATCCTATGGTCTTATCTTGTTTTAATTTTTTTCTTCATAACCCGCTTATCGCAGGTTTTATTTTGGCCAATTTGTTACTTATTGCAAACTTCACGAGTCTTTATTATGTAATAGGGAAGCTAGACAATAAGGCACTTGCGATAAAATCAATTTTTCTTCTTTTTTTATTTCCTTTTAGTATTTTTTACCGGAGTTATTTTTCCGAAGGAATATTTCTTCTTTTACTTATCTGGTTTAGCTATTTTCTTATCAAAAAGAATTGGCTTTTTGCTTCAACGTTTTTGTCTTTTATCTATATAACGAGACCAAATGGTCCTTTTTTGAGTATAGTTTTTATTATTTTTTTAATCGACGCATTTCGCAAGAAAAAGATATCACTCAAACTTATCTTTGCCTCTCTTTTGTTAAGTATTCTGCCATTTAGTTTTTGGATGCTCTTTTGTTATCTTCAAACAGGCGATTTGCTTTTCTGGTATCATGTCCAGTCTGTCTGGTCAATTGCAAAAATTCCCATTCTTTATAACGTGCGTGAGATACTTGCTTTTGGGAGTCTCCCATTTCATAGTTTCCATGCGTCACGAATTGATGTAGCAAGTATTTTGCTTGTTGTTATAATACTTTTTTGGAGCAGAAAATGGCTCAAGCCCCAATTGTGGCTGATCAGCTGCATTTTGTGGATTGTGCCGCTTCTAGTGAAGGATACGATGTCATACACTCGCTATCAAATGATCAGTTTTCCACTTTTTATGTATCTTGCCCATAAAACAAATAGAATAGAATTTATTATACTTTCTTTGCTATTTGCAATAGGATTGGGAATTGTTTCAATATATTTTGTAAATTGGTATTGGATTGGCTAGACTCTGTCGTGTGTTATAATTGCTTAAACACACAAACATGGCAGTAGAAGTGTCGCCTAGTGGAAGATTACAAAGAGCACCTCGTGCTCTTGCTCCTGTTGAGTCCCCTCCTGAAGTAAGTTTCCCCTCGTTTTATACCAGACTTAATCATCAGTTGGTCCGTATAATCACATTCTATCGTAGAAGATCCACACACCGCTCAAGACGCAGCTCACGACAGTTGGGAGAGTTTTTTAAGAAGTAGGGGTAGAATAGATACTAGTCCTGATGCTTATATGAGAAGTGCTGTTGTTAATAGATCAAGATCCATTCTCAGGCATTGGAAAAGGGGAGAAGAAAGGGGAGATCGTCCTGCAGGGAATGAAATTGGTGGAATAACTAATGGAGAAATTGTCTTTTACCGAGATGATGAAGTAAGCTTGGAAGAAAGAGTACAAATGAAAATTTTACTGGGGAGAGTTCTTACAGGTATTGCTAGATTACCTGATAAACAAAAGATGGCTATGAGTTTATTAATGATTGACTTAGATGAAGCAGAGATTGCTTCTTTGATGGGTATCTCTAAAGGGGCTGTAAAATCACATCTTTCTCGTGCACGAGTTTCTTTAAGAGAATATTTGAAGCTTGAAAAAGGAAAAGTGTTAGAAAGTGCTTCCTAGGAAGTTCCCTCGTCCCATGAGTCAAGATATTTCTTCTGTTCTGCAGTCAGAGTGTCAAAACTAATTCCCATTGCTTTGAGTTTGATCTTGGCAACATTGACATCAAGTTCTTTTGGCAACACGTAGACTTTATTCATGAGTTTACCATTATTTTTTACAAAATATTCTGCAGCGAGTGCTTGATTGGCAAAAGACATATCCATGACCTCGGCAGGATGACCTTCTGCAGCAGCAAGGTTGACAAGTCTTCCTTCACCCAGGACATAAATCCGTTTGCCATCTGTCAAGGTATATTCATCAAGGAAGGGTCGGATATTTCTCTTTGCTTTTTTCATTTTTTCCAGAGACACCATATCAATCTCACTATCAAAATGACCTGAATTAGCAACAATCGCGCCATCTGGCATCAAAGACATCGCAACTTTATCTATAACGTGCTTGTCACCGGTTGCCGAAACAAAAATATCACCAATTTTTGCTGCATCTTTCATCGGCATTACGCGGTAGCCATCCATTGTTGCCTCAAGTGCCCGGATCGGGTCTACTTCAGTAACGACCACATTTGAACCCATTCCTTTTGCTCTCATGGCAATTCCTCGTCCACACCAGCCATATCCCCCGACAACAAATATTTTACCTGCCAACAGGATATTGGTTGCACGAAGGATGCCGTCGATTGTTGATTGGCCTGTGCCGTAGCGGTTGTCAAAAAGATGTTTGGTGTCACTATCATTAACGGCTATAACAGGAAGTTTCAAGGCTCCCTCTTTTTCCATGGCTTTGAGGCGGATAACGCCTGTTGTTGTCTCTTCTGAAGATCCTATCACTTTTGCAAGTTTTTCCTTACGGCTGGTATGCAGCGCATAGATAAGGTCGCCGCCGTCATCCATAGTGATATTTGGATTTGCGTCAAGTACGGCATTTAAATGCTTGAAATAAGTTTTATTATCTTCACCTTTGATGGCATAGGTCGGGATCTTATAATCTTTGACGAGTGATGCTGCTACGCTGTCTTGGGTCGAAAGGGGATTGGAAGCATTTGCTATGACTTTTGCACCACCTGCCTGTAGTGCAATCAATAAATTTGCCGTTTCACTGGTAATGTGCAGACAAGCAGCCAATGTTATTCCCTTTAAAGGTTTTTCCTTGGCAAATCGTTCCTGAATAGATTTCAGAACAGGCATTTGTTTTGCAGCCCATTCTATTTTGAGTTTGCCTTGTGGCGCGAGTTTTATATCTTTAACGTCGTAGTCTTGAGCCATACATTACATTACCCTTAAAGTTCTATTTCTGCATTATAAGTGTCTTTGTACCGTTTTGCAAATAGTTGTTTGGTAAAGCTATGATCTTGTGTCCCAAGATATTCAATGGCATAGGATGCGGCAACAGCTCCCATTTGTCCACATGTCTGAAGATCAAATCCTTTCTCAAGACCAGTGAGAAATCCTCCCCGCCATGCATCTCCTGCACCGGTTGTTGATTCTATCTTAATTGGATTTGTCGGCATGATATTGTAGCGCTCATCTTTTTTCTCAATCACTGAGCCGTCTTCTCCACGTGTTGTGATAATAATGGCATCGTCTGTGAGCGATTTAAATGTCTTAATACGATCATTCATCAGAGCAATTTCATAATCATTGCCGATAACGTATGCCGCATGAGTAAGTCCGTGTTCGAGATCGACATTATTTACCTGCGTCAAAATAAATCCAGGATCAAACATATACGGTATATTTAATGAGATGCATTGATTTATTAAGGAAAGCGAGCCTTCGGCGCCTTGTGGACCGATTAAAACAAAATCGTCTTTTTTTGCGACTTTTTGTAATTGCAGATCTTTATTTCTGGATGAGGCTCCATAATAAAATCCCCATATTTGATTTTGTGCTTCATCAGTCATGGCAAAACCTGTTGCAGTATGATCGTTCGGGTCTATGGCAACACCTGACATATCGATGTGTAATTGGGAAAAATCCTCTTTATATTCTTCAAAATCCTTTCCGGCATAAGAAAAAAGAATATGAGGAGTTTGAAGTAATCCCAGTGTGTAGCTCACATTTCCTGCCGTGCCCCCGCGACGCTTGGCAAATTTGTTGACAATGAAAGAGAGATTAATGTTGTGTTTATGCTCGGGAAGGATATGATCGGAAAAACTTCCAGGGAATTCCATTATGTAGTCATAAGCAAGACTGCCAGTAACTATGAGCATAAGATTATTATAAAGGATGTATTGTATTCTGGCAAGGTTGATCATCTCTTTTCAAAGAGATACAATGGTAAAATGCCCGTAATCGATTATAACCTTGGATGGATGCTTTATAATATCTATTTGGCACTGCTTGCGCTCGTATTTGGCTATTTTGCTCTTGTGATTCGTTGGAAATGGTTAAAAATTGTTTTTGGTGTGCTCTGGTTTCTTTATTTGCCCAATACTATTTATATATTTACCGATCTTGAGCACCTTATTCAACAATGGCACAAAATTGTCTCCTCTTCTTTCTTGTTGATTCTGCAGTATCTTATTTTTGAGCTTATCGGGATTATTGTTTTTATTCTTGCTCTTGTGCCTTTTGAAAAAGCAGTTCATGCATCAAAGCGATATAAAAACAAATTTACGATATATATGATTCTTTTTAATTTTCTTATTGCTTTTGGTATGGTACTGGGGAGGGTTGAGCGTGTTAATTCTTGGGAGATTTTTACCGCACCGGGAAAAGTCATCAATGCAGCTCTTGACATCATAACATCACTCGAGCTTATCGGATTGACAGTTCTGTTTGGTTTGCTTTGTAATTTTGTTTACTTTCTTTTTCGTGATCCTACACATAAGGTATTTAGAAAAATACTTTACGTGTTGGATTGACAAATGTTGTTTTATGATTTTTAATTAATTTAGGACCACTTTTAGTTATGCAGACAAGAAAACGTGCAAAATCAGCAATCTTTGGCAAAAAGCCTAAAGAAGACAAAGCGAAAGAAAAGGTAGAAGAGAAAGTAGCTTCAGCTTCTTCGGAAAAAGCCGCCGAGAAAACAAGAGTCGTTGAAAGACGAACGGTGCCGGATAAACCAGTTTCAGATGAGCTTTCCTCGACTTTGCCAAAAGTGGAAGCCGAATCGGAAGAACAGGAAGAGCCGAAAGAACCTGAAGTGCCTGCGGCGGATGTTGCAACACCCACGAGTGAGTTTGTGACCGATACCCCGCTCTCAGGAACACCTGAGACACAAAAGCCAGCTGCAGAAGAGCCGCCAAACATAGGGACAAATCCGATTATAGCATCACCTTCGCTTACAGGTGAGACGCCACAGCCACTGGAGTCTCCCATACAGCCGAATGCTCCAACAGATCAAACGGCGAATCCTGCGCCTGCTGCGTCACAAGAGCTTTCTCCGACACCACCCCAAAGTGCATTTACTATTCAGGCAGGAGAAGCAGAGGCGGAAACAGTAGCAAAAACAGGCGGCGGCAAGAGACGTTTTATTGTATATTTCCTCGTCGTTGCGCTGCTTTCGTTTATTTTAGGTTTGGGTGCGATGGCAGGTGCAAGTTATTTCGGGTTTTTCAAGGGTGCTAACTTACCAAAATTACCCGGGGGCGTACAGATGCCGCAGATTATGGGTGCAAAGCCGACACCCACGACACCGCCACCACCACCTGCAACACCAACGCCAAAATCTGTTAATTTGACGGCATTTACGATTGCCGTTTTGAATGGCAGCGGTGTCAGTGGCAAGGCCGCCGATGAGAAATCTGCGTTGACGACAGCAGGATTTAAAGTTACCTCAACAGGAAACGCAGATAATAACAACTTCACCAAGACTGAAATTTCTGCTAAGAAATCAGTCGATCAGGCATTTTTGTCCAAACTCGAAGATGAGTTGAATAAATCATATGATGTGGATACAACTATCGCTACCTCTCCTGATTCAGATCAGGCTGATGTCACAGTAACCCTAGGCTCTCAAACTGCACAGTAAAAATATCTTATAGCTTGACAAATCAATACCTTCAGGATATTATGCATTGGAAATTATGTTGTTATGACTTCTGAAGCATTAGTATCACACACACCGACTATTGAAATTCAAAAAGAGGACATTAGTGCCTTGGCTGGATATGCTGAAAAGATGCGTGGAGATCTTGAAGCTCAAACTGAAGAAAGCGTCCGAGAGTTGCCAAGGAGCGGAGAGCTACCATTTATGAGTCAAAGAGGGGAAATGACCACAACATTTGTAAATCAAGAAGCAGATTTTTATGATGAACTTGTTTGGTGGATGGGAAGAGGAACTTCATTAACTATTGAAAGGAATAGTGAAGATAGACGGGGTGAACCCCGATTCACAGTAAGCAAGCATGACGAAACTCCCGAGGTTGCACCAACTATGAGAAAAGGACGAGAACTTGAGAAAAGACAATTAGAGCGTCTCTTGGATGGACTTTTTCCTATGCCGGCAAGTGACAGAACAGGCTCATCTGATTTACCTAGAATAAATGGAGAAAGAAGAAGTCGAATTGCGGGTTTGGATCGAGGGCAACAGGTTCAGATAAAGCCACCAGCGCGTCCGCCTAGACAATAAGTTTATCTTCGTCAGTATGACATAACTTCATGAGGGATTTTTCTTTTCTCTTGCACTGTTGTAGGTATTATGGTATTTTATCTTTTTCTATGAAAGACTCATCCGGCAAAAATATAATATTTGTTAATTGCGACTTCTTGGGTGATTTTATAGTTTCTGCTTTACGTAAAATAGGTGTGCCTGAAAAAGATGCACAAATTTGCGCAGAGGTTACTCTGGAAGCAAGCAAAAGAGGTATCGATTCCCACGGCGTAGAGCGATTCAAAACATTTTATTACGACCGGGTACGAAACGGTATCCAACAAGCAGTTACCAATTTTGAAATTATCAGACAAGGACCCACGACTGCAGTTGTTGATGGCAATCACGGCATGGGGCAAGTAATTGCAAAAAAGGCCATGGAGTTGGCAATTAAAAAAGCAAAAAAATATGGCATGGGTATGGTGGTCGTTCGGAATTCAACACATTACGGCATTGCTGGCTATTACACCGAATTGGCAACTAAGAAAGATATGATAGGTATTTCGGGTACCAATACCCGTCCTGCTGTTGCACCGACGTTTGGTGTTGAAAATATGCTTGGGACAAACCCGTTTGCGTTTGGTATACCAACAGATGAGGAATACCCTTTTGTCATGGACGCAGCGACTTCTCTTGCTCAGCGGGGGAAAATAGAACTCTATGCAAAGAAAGGCAAAAAACTACCCTCAGGATGGGTGATTGATGAAAACGGTGAAATACTTACTGATCCACAAAAAGCACTGGAAGGGCTAACAAAAGGCACTGCAGCTCTCACACCGATGGGTGGTGCACATGCTGATGGGTACAAAGGATATGGCTATTCAACAGTTGTTGAAATCCTTTCTGCAGCACTGCAACAGGGAAGTTATATGAAGATGCTCACAGGATTAGAAAATGGCAAAAAAGTACCGTACAGGATCGGTCATTTTTTTATCGCCATAGATCTAGCAGCATTTGATGATCCAAAAAAAATAAAAAAGACGACAGGCGATATACTCAGAGCTTTACGCGCGTCAAAAAAAATGCCTGGGAAAGACAGGATCTATACGGCAGGGGAGATAGAATATTTGACTCGTGAACAAAGAATAAAAGATGGGATTCCGGTGAATAGGGCTTTACAAAAAGAATTACTTACAATTCAACAAGAGCAAAAACTAACGCAATTCATATTCCCTTTTGAAGTAAAAAATTGAATTATTAAAGGGCAAGATTGATGGTATAATCAAAAAATGAACCATCTCAACAGGATTAGTCACTTGAAGAATCGTTATTACATCATTCGGCATGGAAGAAGTAAAGCGAATGTTGATGAAATCATTCTCAGCGATCCTGATATCGGGACAAAAGATTACGGACTTGTTGAAGAAGGAAGACAACAAGTGAAACACTCTGTTTTTGAAGCAAAAAACAAAGGGATTCTCGATTCTGCTACTATTATCGTTTCATCTGACTTTACCCGTACAAAAGAAACGGCTGAGATTGCAAAACAAATCTTACATGTTGACAGAATTATACTCACTCCCAAATTAAGAGAGCGATATTTTGGTAATTGGGAAAAACAACATAACCGTCATTATGAGGATGTATGGAATGACGATTTATTTGATCCAAACCATAAAAATAACGAAGTTGAAAGTACTGCAGAGGTACTAGATCGTACGACTAATTTAATTAATAATTTAGAAGAACAATTTTTAGGAAAGAAAATCTTACTCGTTTCACATGGAGATGCTTTACAAATTTTACAAACAGGCTTTGAGAAAGTAGATTCCTCAAAACACAGAAGTCTTCCGCATCTTAATGTGGCAGAAATAAGAGAGTTGTCTCTTAAATGATATAATGTTTTCTATCTTGTAGTCTGTGTGTGATTTTAACCCGCTAATAAGAACTTCAATTTAATCATGGCTGATCTACCCGCTAAAACGCTTCTTGACAAATTAGTTATTAATTAGGCATGCTTATAAGTAATAGCTTAACTATTGATTAACTATTTTTAACTCAGAAAGTATACTCAAGAATGACTAAGAAAAAATTTACTGCTAAAATGAAAAAACAAAACTCTTTTAGAAAAAACTATAATTTATTCATCGTTATTCTTGTTATTATTGGAATAATAACGACAATAAGTGTCGCATATTATAGTTCACATACCACTCAACAAAATAATGCTAATGCAGAAAGTATAGCCCAAACACAATCATATACCGTTGCTGACAGTTCTGATGTTGCGAATCAACAAGGCGCAAGAGTGAGACTTGGAGGTACAGCAAGTCGAGATAGTGATATCTTATTTGACGAGAACTGGATAGGAAATTATACTGGCAGAGAATCTTACGTTGGAATACTATTCACAGGCACGCCTATTCCAAAAGGCTCAATCGTAAAATCGGCCACATTAACAATTACTAGCAGTAGAAATGATAGTGAATCATTAAGAACAATTACCTACGCTGAAAATAGTATCTATCCACAAACATTTTCTGTTACAGATGGTCCTGCTTCTCGGATGCTTACCCAAACAAATGTGCAATATAAGAAGGCAATTAAGATGATGAAAAATCAACAATATACTTTTGATGTAACAGCCCCGGTGAATGAGCTTATCCAAAATTTAGGAGCATCAGGAAGAATTGTTTTAATAATAAAAGGAGTTGGATCCGCTTATGATTGGGAGAGATTTTATAATAACGCCGGGAATGTTCCTATGTTAACTATCACCTATCAAGTGCCTTCAACATATCCTACAATATCTTTAGTAAAACCCACACCAGTTTCCATCGTTTCACAAGCGCCTGCTAAAAAATCACCAACTGCAACTCCTAAACCCCAACCCACACAGCAACCTGTTTCCGGTGGAACTGGAACTAGTGGAAAATGGTGGAGACCAGGAGTCGGTGTATTGCCATGGCAATGGGAAATTGATCATGAAATTAGCACATCAAATGCAAATGACATGGGCACAAATAGTTTAACACCAAGTGGTTCAAAATCTTTGACTCCGGTGGTTTATGATATAGATGGGATTAATAATACGGCAAGTGATGTCAATAATCTTCATGCTATGGGCAAAAAGGTTATTTGTTATGTCGAAGTAGGTTCTGCGGGGGATTATTATGGCAATGACGATGGAAGTACTTCGTATTATGCAGAGCTTAAAGCGGCAGGGGATTTAGGAGCTAAAATGCAGGGATATCCAGAATACTATCTCAACAGTAATGCAGCTAGCACAATATCAATTATTGAAAAAATGATTCATGACCAATGTTACCAAAAAGGATTTGACGGAGTAGAGCCTGATCTTGATGATTCTTATACTGACAACACAGGTTTTACAATAAGTGAAGCGAATGAAGTTAGTTATCTTGCCACTTTATCTAAGTATGCTCATTCGTTGGGACTTGCATGGGGACTAAAGAATGGCGGAGATGGGGGAACTCCAACTACCTTTATCCCAAATATGGTGCCGTATATTGACTTTGCAGTGGTAGAAGAGCCTTATTACTTAAATACGATTAATTATTTCTATCCTACTCTTTATAAAGCCGGGATAGCCATGTTTGTCGCTGAATATACAAATGATTCTTCAGCAGCAAAGTTTGCCAGTTATTGCCCGCAAGCTAGTAAACAAAATACCAATACCGCTCTTTTTAATATAAATCTTAACGCTTCATCGCGTGTGTCTTGTAATTAATACGAGCACATTGAAAAATCCGCGAATTGTGTTATGCTGTAACTGTTATTTCTTGCCATGCGTTACTTTCTAATCTAGTTCTTATGCCTGTTCCTCTTGTTGTAAAATACCAATGGAGATAATCTATATAAGATTTTTCCAGTGCTGTTTTATTTCTTTTGTTTACTTGTGTTATAGTTACGTCTCAAGAGGTTATTCTTCTAGCTTAGTTTTATAAAAAATTTCTTCAATTGGCAATTATTCATTAATTTCGTTAATTTTTTTTCACAGTATCAATCATTGTACCTGAACTACTTGCATTATGGATAAAAACTGGACCTACTGTTACTACTTTTTTATTATCTGGATCATATAAGACTGCTTCATGATTCTTGGTATATATAAGTACTTTATCGCCATTTTTGGCATGAGCAAAAAAAGACTGTTCTTTTAACTTATTTACATCAGTAATCGTTGCCATAACTGGTGTCTCATCATTTGGTAATTCCATAAAGTTTCCAATTATATCAACAAGTTGACTAGCATTAGTGATTGAATCTTTGGTAGATGATTTATGTATTGTTTGCTGATATTTATAATAGAAATAGTAAGTTCCACTCATTAAAATAAGCAAAAGGATAAATGGTAAGAAAAAAAATATTCTTCTAACAATAATACCGTTTTTCATGTATAACATTATTATCGACATCTACCCCTCTGTCAAGGCAATACTTCCGCTGCAGAAGGTGTACCTATCGGAGTTATCTCATTTGGAATTGGAGATACTGTTACATAAGGAGTTATTATAGAAGTTGGGGAAATAGTACCCGTTTGGGAACGAGTAGTCTGTTGATCTTTGATACTTAATGCAATCCATGAAAATGTTATATCTTCATCAGCTGGTTTATTTAATGTAATAGTAAATCCTTTTGTATTTCTATTATTTATAGCATAGTGATAATCTCCATTATTCACAGTGTCAATTTCACTTATTGTCACTACTGGCAATTGTGGATATTCTCTTATAAAAGTAATGTTTACATGATCGCTTCCTTTTTGAATAATAGCTGTCCCACCGGCATCGCTGTTAAGAGTAGCAACGCCTTCAAATGTTACATCTTTATGAAAAATCACATTTGCAAAGTATTCTGTGAAGGAAGTAATTGACGAAACGACAGCATTAGCGATTGACGTTACCGAAGGACTTATCGTAGGAGTTGAAAAATCAGTAGGTATGGGTGTATCAGATATGGGTATAGAAGCAGTGCTCGACAAGCCGTCTGTTTCTATAATAGGTGCTGCACTTGCGTTACTGGAAACAAGTTGAATTTGAGCAGCAGCTGATGCTTGCTGTTGTGTGTCTCCATTATTTCCAAACTGTAATGCATTATTTTGTGGCGTAGTAAACAGCAATCCCGCATTATTTGACGGAATATAGTTATAATAGGTATTTTTGATAAACAGAGTTACTTGAGTAACATCAGAGGTATTAGGATCAGTATCATTGGTCATTGCAGTACCAATGACGGAGCCCGCATTTATTGCTTTGACCGCAACACCAGGGATGTTTGAAGAAGTCACATAATCCCCTACGTGAATCGGACCGTTGGCTGTTGAGACATTGACTGGGACACGACCGACCAGTGCAATCGGAACTTTCGGACCACTAATTGAGCCATCATCGAGATCTTCTCCTGGATTTGTGGAGACAACACCAAGAAGGGCTTGATCCATAGGAATATGAGACTTTGCAACAAGACTTGCACTGCCTGAAGCTTCCAAAGAAACCACATCTCCTGGCTGAGGAATGTCATGTGGATCAGCGGGATATTCTTCAGCATAGTCAACACCGACTGCGTTGGATGTTTCGATCAAACGAATTCCATCAACTTCAACAGTAGTGCCTGTGGTACAGCTTGCTGGACAGTTTACTGAAATTCTGACTCTTCCCCACGTATTAGTGCCTGTTGTTGTCATTGCTGTCGCACCACCATATATTTTCCATCCTACCGTTGAAGCGGTTACTGAACCTTGTATAAATGATGTCGGTGTTGTATTTGATTGACAATTTGCTTTACTTGCAAAACCATCAATAAATCCTCTCACGACTGGACTTACCGTTGATGCATTAGCGTAAAAATTAAGGTTATAAATAGCGCTTATCTTTAATGACAAGGGGATACAAACTGAAGAAATAGAGGTACTCTGGCTTGCATTCAACTTCATCAGAACTGATGCGCTCCCTTTTGCAGAATCTGTTGCGATTCTTGTCACTGCAGCTGACATTGTTGCCGTTGCGATCCATCCGTCAGCGATTGGACCAGATGCAACATTTGTTGTTTTATTTACTGTGACTGCCGATTCAAAGCCTGAATTCGGAACGAGTGATCCCTCATCTCCTATTGCATTTGTGACAGCTAAATCATTTGTCTCAGATACTGCAGCTGAATTATTACCAACACTACCAATTGATGTTAGGGTATCTCCCTGAAAAACTGTAGAACCATTATTTGTCATTCTAAATCTGGTTATCCCAGATGATGATGCGGTAATTAAATCTCCTGAGCCTGAATTATTAATAACAAGTGCTGCAAAAGTGGAATTCGCAGAAATACTTGCGGTGGAAGTTAGTGATCCTGCAGCACCATTTACATTCAATGCTTGCGAATTTATATTCCGTGAAGTTATATTGAGAGCTGGCGCGTTATAGCCACTATTACCTCCACTAATAAGCGTCTCATCTGCAGCAGTATTTACCGATAAGTCAACAAGGCCATTACCATTCCCAATAACTAATGCGTTTTGATTAAGGTTGTCACTTGACCCATTTATAAGTAATCCTCCACCTCCCGTTGTAGTTGGATCTTCAAATGAGTTAACCTGCATTGCAAACGGCTGATTAGCGTTTTGTATCAGAGGTGCACTACTATTTACCGTCAATGATCCAAGCAATGTCGCTTGACCGCCTTGATATGGTTGGATCGTTGATGTTTGGACAAATTGTACAGCATCGATAAATATCGAAACACCGGTTGTTGTTGCTGTTATCTTAAGAGTTGGAGCAGTTGTAATTGTTACAGTACAGTAATAATATGCCCAACTCGTTGAGACAGTTGCACTATTAAGCGTACAGGTACCTGAACCCAAGGCTACTGCAAGACCTGAGACTGTTGATGCTGACTTTGCCCAGAAGCTAACCGTATATGTTCCGTTTGGCGTACTCGCATTAAAAGCAGTTGTTTGTGCTCCACTACCGCCTGTTCCTAAATTCATTTGTAGCGCCGCATTGCCATAATAGAACTGGCTTGCGACAGCGGTTTGTGAGAATGTGCTACAGGTACCAGAACATGACCAGCCTGTTATTCCTGTCTCAAAATCTGAATTTGTTATAAGATTTGGCGTTGTAGTATTAATGTTAAACACCGGATCTGACGCAAGATTCTGTACCTGAAATGCATTTGCGTAATTATTCAGTGATGCAACAGTCAAACCGTTTGATGGGGCAATGCTGATATTGCCTGTGGTATTACCACCGAGTGTCAACGTGTTGTTATTTAATGATTGGATTGATCCAAGACTGAGAGCTAGGCCATTTGGCGCTGCACCCGTCTGTGCGGAAATGCTTGCAACTGGTGTTTGTCCTGACGCATTGCCTATAAAGGCAAATTTTGCACTTGTTGTTGCGCTGCCACCAAGCATTAAATCTGCCGTTGTACTAAAAGGTGCAATAGCACCATTATTTAACTGCCAATAATTGGTGCTGCATCCAGTACAAGAAGCAACAGTTAATACACCATTCTTTGAAATTTTCCAATTACTTCCCGTTCCGACAATATCATTAAGATTTGTACCTGTTGCATTAGCTAAATTAAAAGTAAGTCCTGTCTGATCAAATGCGCCACTTCCCGTTAATGCAATTGAAAGCCCCGTCTCTGCTGCTGTTTGTGCTGTAGCGTCAGAAAAACTGATAACTGTTCCAGAGGTTTGTGTTGATGCTATGCTTTGAGTAGAGGCATTACTCGTTAGAATCGTCCCATTATTTGTCGAAGGAAGCGTATATGTATTCCCTGATGTTCCGGAAAAAGTAATACCATCTACTTTATTTGCATTCATTGCGTAAGGGGCTGTTGCCATTTGAATGCGAGGCTTAGCTTCGCCATCAGCATTAAAGTTAATACCCAAAAAAAGCGTATCAGTATTAAAGTCAACTCCTGAAAAGTTTTGATTTAACGAGTTTATCCCTACTTTAAATACGCCATTTTTAACATAAATTTTATTTGTTATCGTATCTCCTATACTCCATGTAGAAACAGTTTGTGCAACAATAATACTTCCTGTGCATGCATTGGTTGGATCAATAATAACAGTAGAATCTCCTTTTGTAATATCTGTAAGAATTTGCCCTTTCTTTAAACTTGAACAGTTAGTAAGTCCGCTTCCAAACGAAACAGTTCCATCTGCCGATGTTGTTACACCAATTGCCGTTGTAGTTGTTTGGAATAACGATGCTGCAGTCCATGACTCTGTAAATAAACTTGTAGCACCAGACCCTGCTCCATTATAAATCTGAAATACGAAGTCATATGTTCCATCAGTAACATTTGTTCCATCGCTATTTGTTACCTTACTTTGAAAGTTAACGACTTGATTGATTCCTGTCGCCGCATATGTTGTTGCCGTAGAGCTTATAAAAAGCGTAAGAAATAATACACAACTTAATAAAATTCGCTTAATTGACAGTATTTCTTCCACTATGCAGTATTTATCACTATTTAAAATTTAATAATAATTTAATAATATATAATTATGCTATGATAAGGCAAGTATTACTTACTAAAACAAAATATTGTTCATTGTTTCTTTTTACCCTTGTTCTTTTTATTTTCTCATCAAACATCCCTGTTTTTGCTGATTCACAAAGTCAGCATTATGTTTTTAAAGACTATTCTTTTGGAGCAAGCAGTGGGAATGCATCTTCACCGAACTATAAAATGATGGGGGTAGCCGGAGAAGGAACAAATGGCAAGATGCAATCAGCTCATTATATTCTTGGACAAGGGCTATCATATACACTTAATGCTCAAACTCCTCTTGCGCCAACAATTACTAATCCTTCAAATTACTACAATAAATTATCAGTCACAATAAATACCGGAAGCAATCCATCAGATACAAACTATGCAATAGCTGTTTCTCCTGATAATTTTGCAACGACAACAAAATATGTACAAGCTGATGATACATTGGGAAATACTCCAGTCTGGAAAACAAATGCATCATGGGGCCCGTCAGGATTTACCATTATTGGTCTCTCTCCAGGAGTTACCTATACTGCTAAAGTATCAGCTATACAAGGGTTATATACACAATCCCCTTATGGACCAACTGCCCAAGCAACAACGGTCAATCCAACACTTTCATTTAATCTTACTCCTAATTCTGTAGCGATTGGACAATTAACTCCACAAACTGTCGTTACTGCACCTTCAACTGTTACTGTAACTGTTAGTAGTAATGGCACAAGTGGTGCTACTGTTTATATTAAAGATGCGAGTAGTGGACTTTTTAGTCCAACCATGAACTATACCATTTCAGCAGTTAGTGGTGATTTGGGAAGCATTTCAGAAGGATATGGGATTCGCGGAACCTCAACAAGTCAATCTAGTGGAGGACCTATGGAAATTCTTTCTCCTTACAACGGAACCGGAACAACTGTTGGAACTCTTTCTTCAAATAATCAAATACTCTTTGATTCAACAGGACAACCAATAACTTCAGGACAAGGTATTTTTGAAATAAAAGCACGAGCGGCAAATATCACAAAAGCAGCCTCCGATTATGCTGATACAGTAACGATTATTGCCTCATCTTCTTTTTAATGTTTTTTTAATGTTCTATTGACACTATAAAAAAAAACAAGTACGCTAGATATATGAGTATGTTACAGAGAAAAAAACTTCTTATAGCTTCAATACTATTTGTTTTTGAAGTTGGAAGTCTTACTCCATTTTTTCTTCATTCAGTATTCGCTGCTGCTTCAACAGGATATCTGAGATTAGACAGAATGGCTGCAAGCACTGCAACAGGAGGAGATGTTTGTATTAATCCTACTACAAATGAAACAACCGTTCAGCAAGTAGCTATTACTTTTGCTGGTAATGGAACTCAGGGGAGCACTTCTTTTGGCGTTAATTCGACAGCTGCCAACTGGACTTGGGACACAACAGCCTCAAATCTTCCAACAGGTGCAAGTGCCTTTCCGGGTACCGCAACAACCTCAACAGTTTCGACAAATACAGTAACATTTATTGTCACTGCAAATCAAACATTGAATACAGGAACACTTTATTGTCTACATTTTACTGGTACAAATACTTTGAGTACCCCAACAAGTGCAAATAGTAATCTTACCGGAACAATTACTCTTAAAAACGGCTCTGGTACAACACTCACAAACGAAGTTGTTAACTATGCGGCAGCAGACATTTCAAATGATCAAATTGCAGTTACGGCAACGGTTCCTTCTACTTTTAGTTTTTCTTTATCAGGCAATTCATTTGCGCTTGGAACATTAACAACAACCGGTGCAACTTCTGCTACAGCTATTACCGCAACAGTAAGCACAAATGCAAATAACGGATGGATAGCATGGGTGAAAAGTCTTAATGCAGGATTATCTTCTCCTTCAACAGGAGATAGTGTTTTAAGCGCTGCGTTTACAACTGGAAGTGGTAATATTGTTGATATGGCATCGACCAATGGGTACGTACTAGATGCGCAGCCTAGTACAGGGCTCATCGCAGGAAATATTGCAACAGAGTATTTAGGTAATGGTAGTTCAAGTGGAGGAAACTTAGCAACTTCTTTTAAACAAATTGCATCAAAAAATTCACCCCAGAGTGGAAATCAATTTACTCTCGCTATTCGTTCCCGTGCAACCGTTACAAACAAAGCAGCAGCAGATTATGCTGATACAGTAACGATTACTGCTGCTGGACAGTTCTAACGAACCATAGTACCATATACGGATGAGTACGAGAACAATTATTTTCTCTCTTTTACTTTCTATAATAATCCTTTTTAGCTTTAATAATATATCCCCTGTTTTTGCTCAAGAACAATCAGGGTTAGATATTACCATTACTCCTGCAATTTTAGAACTTACAGGAACGCCGAATTCACAAGTAACACAGCAATTGCGTATCTGGAATAATCTTTCTCAACCATTACCTATGACAATTACAGTTGATAAATTAAGTGGTGGAGATATCCATGGAAATGTTATCCCGGTACCAGCGGGAAAAGGAGACGATTCAACTTCATGGCTTCACTTTGATCAAACTTCATTTGTTGTGAAACCCAAGGAATGGAAAGAAATTACTCTTAAAATTACTATTCCTAAAGATGCTGCATTTGCATATTATTATGCCATCCGCTTTTCTCAATTAACAAAAAATATTAACGATACAAAAACGAAAGTAATTGGCAATGTAGCTGTTCCAGTTCTTTTAGAAATTGAAAGACCAGGAGCTGTAAAAACAGGAAACCTTGTGGATTTCAAGACGCTTCATTTTGTTAATGAATATTTACCTATTAATTTTACAACAACTATTGCAAGTACAGGTAATGTCCACATCCAGCCTCATGGTAATATTTTCATTAGAGATTCTCAAGACCAAGATATTGATGTCTTGTCAGTTAATGAAGAACAAGGGAATATTCTTCCTGGCAATAAACGTGAATTCTCAAGTAGCTGGACAGATGGCTTTATTGTTAATGAACCCTTAATGGAAGATAATACTCCAGTACTTGATGATCATGGGAATGCAAAAACTCATCTTACTTTTAACTGGGATAAATTGACAAGTTTTCGTTTTGGCAAATATACTGCACAGCTCCTTATGGTTTATGACAATGGTCAACGTGATGTTCCTTTAACAGCAACAACAACATTTTGGATAATTCCATATACAGGCATCGGTATTACTCTTTCTGTCATTATTATAATCATTATTCTTATTAAAATACTTCTGTCCCTGTATGTTAAAAAACAAATACAAAAGTATAAAAATATATAACAATTGCTATGAGGATTCGTCTTTTCATCATTTTTTTTGGTTTTATTGTGATACTAGTATGTCCGGCTACCTCTTTTGCAAAAGCTCAAATTACTAACGATTTAATTACAGTTACACCTTCACTACTTTTTTTGGACCTTCAAAAAGATAAACCGGAAGCTGACTATTATTATAAGAATGATACAAATCAAATAGTTGTAGTTAGTCTTTCCGCAACAGATTTTAGGCCACTTGAAGACGGATATAAAATTTCATTTATTCAAGGAAAAGATGCAGCATCTTATAAATACCGGCTGTCATCATGGATTACCTTCGAAAAGAATACTCTGATTATCCCTTCCCATTCCTCAGAAACAGTTAAAGTATTTATCAATAAAAATGAATTAACTCCAGGAGGTCATTATGCTATTATTGCAGCTAATTTATCGGAAGACCAGCAGAAAGGTAATCTTCATATTCAGGGAATATTGTCAAGCTTTCTTTTTGTGAGAACAAACACTGGTAAAGAAACTGAAGAAGCAACAATTGCTTCGCTTATACCTCTACAACAGTTTTTCGAGTTTCCTCAAGCAATATCACTTAGATTTTATAATACAGGTAATACAGAACTTATTCCTTATGGAGAAATACAAATAAAAGATTTTTTTGGGAATATAGTAAGTACTGGAATCATTAATGATGCTTCTTCTATGACTCTTCCTGAAAGTATCAAGAAATATATTGTTCTTATCCACAACACGAATGTTATTCTTCTTCCTGGCATTTATACTGTAACTACTCACTTACATTACGGGAAAGCGGAAAAGATTATAAATAAAACGCAGTCGTTTTTTTCATTTGGATCTCCTATATCTATTCTAGCAGTTCTTATAGTTTTTCCCACATGTTTCTTTTTGTCTTACTTATTACTTGGTAAAAAATTGAAAAACAAAAAAGTATAAAATTAATAAATTTTTGTAATAAAATAAGAATCAAAATAAACAAATCAGATCCATCTGATGGATTTAAAGTATCCTTTCGAGAACATCATGATCGCGATTGCGCACTGCATTAAGAAACTAAGGGGATACAAGAGCAACGGATGAGAGAAACAGGAGACCTTCAGTAATCAATGTAATTGATTGCTTAACCAGAAGATGTAAAACAATTGAAGCGCTTTTCGGTTTTATCTATACTTTATTTATAATATGGTACTTTTTGCAAAAATTCATTCATATGCACTAAACGCTTATCTTGATGCTCAAATTGCTGAAGAGATAATAACCTATGTAAATAGCAAAGGTAAGTCATTTGCAACTAAAAGACAGTCGCGCAACAACGTGTTGAGAGGTTGGTAAACATGAAAAAGTATAAAGCAAACACTGATCCTAGTTATCTTATTGGATTAGCATATACACAATATTGCCTAAACGGTTTGGCAGATATTTTGTATACAGATCTATTATGGCCGTTAGTGATCGAAATGGAAAAAGCACAAAAAAGAAAATTATATAGTGACTCACTCAATCGTTTTCCTAAGCAATTTTCAACTACATATCAATATGAAGAGATTATACAGAAATCGGCAATTGTTGTTTGGTACTGGCTTTTAGTCGTTGCCGATCCCTGGCGCTGAGCTGACCAGTTTGCTAAAGAGAGGTGTGGCTATACTAAAAAGCTTAATAGAAATGCTCTTCGAGAGGCTAGTCTTAAAGTCCAGAAACAGAATATTCTGAATAATCACAACATTGCACAAATAATAATACAGAATCTTACGTGTACCGATCCCAAAGTTGTTGAATTTCATAAGCTTGCCCAAGATTTATCTAACAAACGTGATTTCTTACAAGAGGCGGCAGCGACACAAGAAGCAGCAGCAAAAATGGGATAGGACTTTTACTTGGCTGATTAACCGTTAAGTCTTGGTATTCCACCATAAATAGAAAAACCAAATTTTAATCTTCATATTTATAAATAGAAATTCTTGTAGGTTATTCCTATTTTTTTCTTTTTAAAAGGAACCTCTCATGAGACAGAATTTTATTTATGTTCGAATTCTTTTGAGTCTAAGGCTAAAGTTATAGGATGATAGTATATTTCCTGATAGCCTTGTTGGGAACTAAAAACTATAGAATAATTGTGGCCCCACGTGTCAAAGATTCGAAGCACGTTGTGCCTGAGCTTATAAAATTCTATCAATGTTCTCAAAAGAGATAGGCAGGTTTAATTTTCAGTCTCCCCAATACTCCGTAATGATGGCACTCTATATTTCTACCGGAGGTTACTTGAAGTGAAGCGACAATATAATTTGAGTTTGGTATAATTCGCTTATGGACTTATTTGTAATTTATTTAATTTTGACTGCGCTTGGTGTTTTAATAGATTTTTTAGGAATTTTTCTAATTATTTACCAAGCTACTACTGAGCAATTAGCCGTTTGCTTTATAACATCGATTCTTTTCTTGATTATCGGAATACGTGGTCTCATCGGAAAGTATAAATCTTAGAGTTAGAATAACTAGTAATATTTGGTGAGCCGGGCGGGATTCGAACCCGCGACCAAGAGCTTAAAAGGCTCCTGCTCTACCGCTGAGCTACCGGCCCTATTTGGCTTGTGGTCAATAGCTATTGGTTATTAGCAATTACCTTTTTTAGCCATGTATAATTATACCAATCTGAACGGCTATTGACAAGTAAAAGCCGTAGTGGGATACTCAAGAAGATATGGTGCCCAATGTTCTTACTACATTGCTGGATTCACTCAATCAAGGCTTGTATGCCGCTGTATCTTTTCTCCCAAACTTAATCGTCGGCATCCTTATTCTTCTGATCGGCATTGTCATTGCTTCTTTTATAAAACAGTTGGCTATAAAAATTCTCCAAGCAATTCACATTGATTCATATTTACAAAAGTATCATGTACCTTCAGTTGAAAAAGGGTTTGGATGGATTGAAATTATTGCGGAAATTGTTCGTTGGTTTGTTATCGTTTTGTTCCTTATTCCTGCTGCAGATGTATGGCAGCTGCCGGAATTTGCATCGCTTTTGAATACATTTTTATTGTACCTTCCAAATGTTTTTGTCGCAGCAATTATCGCTGTTGTTGGTTTAGTCTTTGCAAAATTGGCTGGGGAAGTTGTTGGCGCTTCAACAAAGGGGTTGGGAAAAAATCTCTCACGAACGGTCTCATCAATTGTCCGCATTTCGTTGACCATTTTTGTTTTTCTGGCAGTACTTAATCAACTTGGAGTAGCTCAAGATCTTGTCCTTATTCTCTTCACCGGATTTATTGCGATGTTTGCACTTGCTGGTGGGCTGGCTTTTGGTCTTGGCGGGAAAGATTTTGCAAAGGCATTGCTTGACAAGCTGCAAAAGAAATTAAGATAATAACTTATGGATATATTTTTGCCTATTATTATTGTTCTTCTTATTTTAAGCATTCGTGTCATTACAGAATACGATAGGGGTGTTATTTTCCGTCTTGGCAAATATGCAGGAGTTCGTGGACCTGGGTTGATTTTGCTTATTCCGCTGATCGAACGCATGGTAAAGGTGACACTTCGGACAATCACGATGGAAATTCCTTCGCAAAAAATTATTACCAAAGATAATGTCTCTATCGATATTGCTGCAGTTGCATATTATCACGTGGTTGATCCGACAAAATCTGTTCTTGCAATACAAAATGCAAATGAAGCAGTCAACCAAATCAGTCAGACTACTGTCCGTAATGTTGTAGGACAATTTGTTCTTGATCAATTACTTTCAGAAACAGCAAATATTAATACAAAAATAAAAAATGTCATTGATTCGCATACAGAGCCGTGGGGAGTACAAGTGACAGCTGTTGAAATAAAAGATATCACGCTTCCTGACAATATGCAGCGAGCAATGGCAAAAGAAGCAGAAGCCGAGCGTGAAAGAAGAGCAAAAATTGTTGCAGCGGAAGGAGAGTTTCAGGCGGCAACAAAATTAGGTGAAGCAGCAGATGTCATGACAAAACACCCTGTGGCATTACAACTCCGAACTCTTCAAACAATGGCAGAAATTAGCACTGAAAAAAGCTCAACAATTATTTTTCCCGCACAATTTATGAGTACTGTTCAAGATGCGATAAAATTTTTTCATTCTGAATCAGGAAAGAAATAGCAAACGATCACTCGTTTCTCTTTTTTAGATAGGCTCTAGCTGACAAATGAGCTTCAATTTGATAAAATAGAGGGATGCTAGCGGCCCCATCGTCTAGCGGCCTAGGACGTCGGGCTTTCATCCCGAAAATCGCGGGTTCGATTCCCGCTGGGGTCACTATAGGACATACTTTATAATATTCTTTTAGCTTCAAATGACACTTATTATGGGTTGCATTTGAAATTAACAAGATGTATAATTATTAATAGCAAGAGGCAGGTTAAAACCGATGTTTAATCGGCATGTAGAGAGAACTACCAGCCTTATGTCTTTGTTACCACACGCATAAAACTTTCAGATGTTAAAAAACATTGGGAAGTTTATGGCTAATTTACAGGCAGGAATCCAAGATTACCAAAAGAGCTACGCTGACGAACAAAACATCTCCGATAAAACGCGCAAATCTCGACGTTTGTTTATGAACCGTGTTTCTTCTTTCTTTACTGACAGGCCCTTTGATCTTCCCAATTGTCGAGCCTTCCTTGATGAGATAAGGGCAAAGAACACTCCTGCCTCGATGAGAACTTACACCAGTTCTTTACGTGCTTTCATTCGCTTCTTAGTGACGTATGAATACATCGAGAAAGATTTCTCAGGAAAAATTACAATGCCAAAAGTTCCCGATGCCATTCATAACTTTATCTCGGAAGCAGATGCGATCAGGGCAATCCATAAAGGGACTGAGCCAAGAAATAACGATAGTCCTTTAGCAAAAAAGTCAAAGCCAGAGTGTCGGATGGGACTACTTTTCACTCTTTTTACGGGCCTTCGCAATTCCGAATTACGCAAACTTAAGGTAGAAGATTTTAACTTTAGTGAGAAAGTCTTCACTGTGCATAGCAAAGGACGGAAAGTAGAACTCTCAAACATCCCTCTTAATATGATTGAGCCACTAAGACAGTGGATCAAAGAAAAAAAGACAGGAATTATGTTTGCTGTAAGGGAAGACACTCTTAATGTTACTTTACGCAGAGGATGTGAACACTTGGGATTACCACGACAGCGAGTGCATGACTTAAGACACATTTATACCTTAACCAGATTGCGGAGGAAAGAACCATTACAGCTTGTAAGTAGAACTTTGAGGCATAAAAAATTAAGTACAACCGACCGATTTTATAGCCAATATTTGATTTCTGACCTTTCAGGCACGGTCAACAATAGTCCAGAAATTCAAAAAGAAGTTGATGCTGAGACAATCCTTGACGGTGTTGAGCAATTACTAAAGAATTTTGGCGTTACCCATGACGAGAGGTTTCACTTCAAACGAGAGAATGGAAGGATTATCATTGAAGCCAGATCTTCTTAATGTTGTTTGCCTCTTGATCGTCAGTAAGACGACACTATAATTTTACTCATCACATTATGAGTGATCTAACTACAAGCAAACGTCTCAATGATGTCCTTGCTCAAGCAAAGGCCCTACGGTTTGCGGCGGCTCATGGAGCAATCGAGTACCATGATGCAAAAGCTAAAGCAAAGAAATTGTTAAAGATTGTGAATCAAACAGGTCAACGGATAGCCCGAAAATATAAAAGGCGATATAGAAAAATTAAATTTTCAGATTTGTAAGAAGTTCTCTACTGTTGGTTATATATAGTTATATCTCTCATTGATAAAATATCTTGTTGACTCAAGCTAAAGTATTTGAGATAATAAGATTATATAATAGTAGATAATACCTCATATAAGATAAGACTCCATATAAGATTAAAATAATTTTCCTTTTTCCTGAGATTTTATGTTATATCAGTTGCTTGAAAAGTCAGGGCTTCATCCAACGGAGCTTCAACTTATTGAACTTGTTGCCAGCAATCAAATGCAAGACGGCTGGTGTGCTATGCCAAAAAGCGTAATGGCAAAAGAATTAAAGAGAAGTTCTTCGCGTATCTTTTATCTCCTCCGCTCGCTTGTTTTAATTGGCTTCCTGCTAAAGAGTACTACAAAAAGTAAAAATCATCACTCTCTTTATAAAGTAACTGATAAGTGGCGTACTCTTAATTAACAAAATTATGGAAAAAAACACAAAAACACTTAAAGCGATAAAATTTGTTTGCAATAATAAATCAATGTCAAAGTTTGCAATTAATCAACTTGAACTATTGGCCTTGAGAGGAATCAGATTCACTCTTGCAGAAGCAATACTGATGCTATTAAATCCCTCCAACGGTTTAGATGAGCAATTACTTGCTAGGCTTATCACTAAACAATGGATACTTTCTCTCAAGAAAAGATACAAAAGACGCGGTATCTGGTTTGGGGCAATCAACAAAAGGCATCAATACGGTTTCTGCGAAACAGTTCAGGATCAAGAGTTTATTAGAAAGAGAGAATTAAGAAGACAGAAAGGTTTACTGAAAAGTCATCTCTTTTTAGAAAACTGTTTAAGGGAATTTGAAAGGAAAGAGAAGCTTAATTAGCAACATCTAAAGAGCATTGTTCGCAAAGACGCTTTTTTGCAATTCAGGAAAATTGAACAATGCTCTCCTGGGTTGCAAAAAGGCGTTTTTTTATGAGAGACACCAAACTGGTTATTACTCAACCATTTGAAAAATTAAAACAGGAACATATTACTTTTTCCTTAACAACTATCGTCCGTCTTCAAAAATTAGGAGCGGATGCTCATTCTTTATATGTTCATTACTGCACAACAGCAAAACTCCAATCAATAGCTACTGGAAAGTATAGAAATACTATTAAAGCAACAAGCACCTACTCCATGAATGGATTAAATATGACAAGCGCACGGTTTTCTAAAGCGAAAAAGCTACTACTTACGAATGGATTTATTGAGGATTACAAGCCGAGAGATAAAAAAGGACAAATCATCAGACATTATATTAAAATTCATTACTTTCTCAAAAATGTCATTCTTGAGGAAGATACTAATGAAACCCACCCTATTGAAAATCCAGAGGGTGGAGTACCTACAATGTGGGAAACCCAGAATGAGGAAAACCATGATACAAATACAAAGGATAAAAAAGGAAATACAATAGATAAAAAGAGAAATTCTACTAATGAAAAAGTAAATAATATAATAATAGCTTCTCAAAAAGTTTCATTAGACGAGAAAGAGAACCAGGAAGAAACCGCGCCAACTGATAATATTATGATAGGAAATCATAATAGGATTTCCCAAGAAGAACAACAAGCGCAAGAAATAATTGATGCCATAAAAGCTGAATATTCTTTAGACTTAAAAAATCCAAAGAAATGGGAACAACAAATAACAGATATAGCAGAATTACAAAAAGAACTTCCTAGAACGACAAAAGATTTTGTGAATTGCGTCCAAAGCCTACTGAAGAATCCCTTTTACAAACAAATTCATCTATCACTTGTATTAAGCGCAATAAGGAAAATGCCTACAAATACAAAAAATAGAATCAATGAAGATGATGAAGAAAAGTGGGGTACGACAGCAGATGAATTTCTTACCGAGTTGTTTAAACAAGATGCCAAAAGGAATGGAACAACGCCTGAAATTGAGAAACAAAAATTTGATGAAGAACAGAAAGTGTATCAGGAACTAAAAGCAGAAGGAAAAATGTAAAATGTCTGACTGTCAGACACATCTGATGTAATGCAGTAGATCGCACTAGCCTCGATTTACCAACAGATAAACTCTAAAATTACTAAGGCATTATGTTTCAAGATTGTATTAGCCTACGGGTGTTATAGGGCTGAGCAGGGATATATTAACTATCGTCTCTTAACTCAAAAGAATACACTTTTTTTATTTCAAATACTGTAAGTCTGTCAGTATCATTTATTGTTTTACCTGATTGCCTCTCAATGTCCTGTTTATAAAAGGGATTTTCTTTAAGATATTCTCCCACCGTGGTTTCATACTTATGTGTAATTTGAATATACTCGTCTTCTCTCCCTTCAACATCTGACTTAACAGCAATAACATCTTTTGGATTCAAATCTGAATATTTATTATCAAAATCATAGAATACCTCAATATTATCGCTTGCAAAAAATTGTCTTTTCGTCTGACTGTCCCATTCAACATATCGGTCTTTATAAATGTTTCCCCTTTTTATCTCTGGAAGCTCTTTAGGAAATATTTTTACTAACTTATAACCTTCTTTTGAAGGTTCAAATGATTCTTGTTTATAGATTATTTCCTCCCATCCTCTTGAAAAAAATCCTCCTTTTCCTTTATGATTATAATTTGCAAAGATATGCGGAATTTTATACAAAACATCTCCTTTGTCATCTATAAGTAACATATCGGAGAATCTTAAGAATCTAAACACATTGAATTTTGCTCGATTCTTTTTAGGAAGATTATCCCACAAGTATTCTGCTTTTTTCCGTGATTCATAATCTTGAGTTTCTTCTATTTCTGTTTCATTTGGAAGAACCACTAAATTTACAGGCTCAATAATATCAATCTCTTTCTTATCACGATCAATATATGCGTAAAACTTGCCAACATGAAAGATAAGCCCTAACGGATGAAGCTGAACTGCAATATATTCTTTCCATCTGGGATTTTTTGAAAAATCTTTATATAAATGCTTATATGGATAATTCTTATCATTTATATCTCTCAGCAATATCGAGGAATGCAATTGATAATGTTCAGTCCCTCCAAGTGCTTTTGTTATTTTATTTTTGTTATTAAGCGCTCCCTTAATTTCCGTTACCCGTGACCTCCTTTTCGTAATCAACGATATGCCAAAAAAAGCAAAAAGAATGTGGTCATTCTTAGGTAATAACATGAAATGCTCAAGTTCGCTTCTACCCCAAAGGTAGAACTCCATGACTCCTCTTTTACGAAGTTCTTCTGCGAATGTGTCATAAGCCTGTTTTGAAAAATTTGCAGGTGCTACTAATAGATAACCGTAAGGAGGATTTTCTGTTTTCACTGTCTCTTCAATAATTTGTGCAATTCTTTTCGGGCCAAGTTGTTTTTCTCTTTTGCACTGAATCATCCATAAATTCCCCTCAATATTAGGTTTACTCTCAATTGTATCTTCATCTTCACTATCTTCGTTATCTAAAAGCTCAGTATTTTTTTCCCATGCTCTCACGTCAAAACCGTCATCGCTTCCTGCCTTACCAGTGGCTTCAATTTTATACCAGTCTTTGAAATCATAAATAAGTTCTCTTACCAAATCTTCAAATCTATGTGGATCGAGATCCTGAAATGGTAGCGGATTAAGTGTTTTTGTAGGTTGTGCCATAGAAGTATTTTACCACTCTTTTACCAAATGATGACAGAACACACGAGCCTCGATTTGCCAGCAGGAAGTCACAAAAATTACTAAAGCATCATGTTTCAAAATTGTATTTGCCTATGGGAGCTATAGGGTTAAGGAAGAATAATTTTATATAGAGATCAAATTGCTGTAAACCCATAAATAACTAGAGAAAAAACAAGAAGCAGTGCTGACCATGTAAATAATTTCTTGTTAAATATATTTTGTGCGTTTGAGTATTCACTTTTACTGGCGCGATGTATTCCATAAAAAATGGGATATAAAATACCTGAAGCAATAAACAATAAAACCATATTGATGAGAAATCCTAAAATAACGCTTTTTAAGAAGATTGCCATGAAGAGAAAAATACCAACCCAGATAAACACTTCGTTAGATTTTTTATGAGGCAAGTCTTTTACTTTTTGTTTCAGAGCAGAATGATGCGATTTCCCTTCTACAGTGCTAAAGATACCCTCTTTTATCAATAATCTGTGATGGCAAAAACAACAAGTAAGAGCTTTTACGCCCAAATTGTAAGCAATATCGTTATTGCATACGGGGCATGTGCCTTTAGGTAGCGTTACACCAATTATTACTAAAATTATTCCTGGGATTGTCAAAATAATCGTGCATGACAAGAGAACTCCTATCACGATGAATCCCCAACGTGTGTTGGGAGAAAAGCTGGTCGGTATTGGTACTAAAAATCCAATATTCATAATTTTTAAATTAAGGTTAGCTAACGTATATTACTTTTCAAAACCTCAGCATTATTATATCACAACTTTCCATATATGGAATGGTGATTTATGGCAACCTCTCTGATAATGAGTGCATGAGCAGTTATTCTCAAGACAACCCATTCTCAAAAGAAAGGAAGCTATTAGGAGCAACAATAAAGAAGATTCGGGAAGAAAAAGGATTAACTCAGGAGGATTTGGCAGATGCGTCAGAAGTGAATGTCTCCTACCTCGCAAAAATTGAAAATGGGTATGTTAACACAACCGTAAGAATTTTAATAAAACTTTCCAAAGGATTAAAGGTGCAGGTACAGGATTTCTTCAAATTCTAGTGCTTTGGTTCAAAATAAAATAACAACTTCGCGAGGCTAACAATACTCTGCTTTTACTCTCAATTTACACCGATGCTATAATAATGCCAATATGTCCCTGCAATACATTGATTGGCAAGCAGTTTACTCCTATTACATCAGTAATGAAAAAATCAACTATCCTGATTGTGCTTCTCATTTTAATATCTCCATTGATTCAGTAAAGAAAAAAGGAGCTGAAGAAAATTGGACAAGTAAAAAACAACAAATAATGAAAACGGCATTAAACCTCATGGAACAACGGACAGTCAGCGAAATTGCCAAAAGAAACGAAGAACATGCCAAAATGGGTCGGGCAATCCAAGGTGTTGCATTGGAAGCACTAGCGACTAATAAACATCAACCGAAATCATTTGAAGACATCCGTAAAGGATTGGAGACAGGAATCAAACTTGAGAGACAAGCTTTGGGAATGGATAACCGAATATATAAAAAAGTGTTCGTCGATACCCCTCAGATCAAATATCATGTAGTTTGGGGTGATGGAACAGAGTTGGATGAGTATTAAGTTAATTGGGATGGAGCGCCAAGTTCAAGATTTGTAAATTCTTGGTTAAGATCCGTTTCATTACCAAAGAGTGCAATTAAATTATTGTCGAAGATTTTTCTTATACAGTTACGAACTATGTCCTCCGTATCCATGAGTAATTGTTTCTGTGTGTTATCATTCCTTAAAATTCTCCCAGGCGTAGCTTGTCCATGCACGAATAATGAACGAAGTTTATAAATTTCTTTTATATTGTTAGCTAAAGGGATTCTTCTGGTCGGATTCATTTCCAAAAAATAAGAACATCGTTGCTTTATAGCGTATGTGATTTGTTCGCTACCTGTATTAAATAACGATTCTAATGCTGTAACAAGATTAACCAAACGTGGTTTGTACATACGCGTTTGATGACCTAATTCATAGAAGATAAGCGCATTTAACACTCTATGGTATTGCCCACCATGAGCTTCCCATAATGCCTTTACGATAGTCCAGTATCTTTGCAATTCGGGAATGTCACCTGCATTAAAATGTTCCATGCGTGTATCTGTCCCGATATAACTGATTTCAATTCCTCGGATACCCTGATATGACATTCCGTCAACATCTGCAAATGTTCCGCTTGGATTTTGTCTTAACATTAAAATTGCTGGCACAGTTCTTGTTCTTATAATTAATCTCATGGTTTGGGTGATTCTATAAATATCTTGAACTATGTTTTCAGGCAAATTATTATCTTCTGCATCGAACTCATAATATATTGCATGAGTGCAACGCCTTAATAACGCTTTCTCATCCTCAGAAAATGCGCTGTTATGAAAATTAAATACTGGATCAAGCAATGCCGTGTCGAGAGGTTTTATTTCATAACCTCCATCAAGCGGAATCAACGCGGGAAATTGATTCTCTCGCACATCGACATGAAAATACACTAATGGTGCAACTACAAGTCTATTCATACTTGGAGAGTATTATAGTATACTACTAGAAATAAAGCCAGTTGCTTGCATTTTTGGCACATTAGCTCTACTATAATAATATGAACAATAAGAGTAAACGTGGCTTTGCTTCAATGTCTCAAACAAAAAGATCAGCAATTGCAAAAGCAGGAGGCATTGCAGCACACAAAAAAGGCACTGCTCATACTTATTCCCATGATGAGGCCGTTGCTGCGGGGAGAAAAGGCGGAAAATCAAAAATAAAAACTAAATCTATCTAAGCTCATTTTTAGTGCCATCCCTATTGATAATATAAAATTTTTGAGAGTCTCTATCAAAAATTATATTATCTGGCAATAATTCTGTTTCTTTTTTATCCTCTTGGTTTGCCATATATTCATCTTGTAATAATCGCGGTTTCAATTCCTGATTCAAATATTCAATAAGCTTTTCACGTTCAGCTTTGTACCATGCTGGCAATGTGGGAAAATTAAGATATATCAATTCTATATATATTCTCAAGACCGCTGGAAAATAACCTCTTTTTACATTATTATCAATTTCTTCCCACATATACTGGAAGAAACAAGTTCTAATATTATCAAAAATTCCTTCATCATTACTTGTGGGGAGGAGAATGTCAGTAGCGTTCATAGCTTTCATGCGCTCCATACTGCGATCATCCATACTAGCCAGATGTCCCAAAAATTTGACTAAAACTTCGGCATAGGTAGCAGTTATGCTGTTTTTGTAGAAACCTACTTTTTCAGATTTTTTTTCTCTTTCGCTGATAGTCTCATTTGTATATGCTTCTCGATATAACTCTAAAAATTTCAATCCGTAAAAAGCTCCTATATGACCTAGTAAGCGTTCCGATGCTTCTTTTTGTGGCTTGTCTGCGTTCCAGGATAAACTTTGTGCAAAATCATCTAAATTATATAAGGCGTGTGTTATTTCCTCTGTCAATCCATCCCCAAACTTATTCGCTTTTATTGCAGTTCCTAAAGATTTCAAAAATACCTGAATGTAATCATCGCTTAAACGTATTGGGTCAGTAATCGCAGAACTATAACTATTCCACATTGCTAATACGGAAAAATTTTGCAAAAAATATGTATCACCAAAAATAATGTCATAAAGGGGAGCATATCTTGTTATCCCTTGATAATCTAGCTGTTTAAAAAGATAGGAATCTGGATTTTCAAAAAGCCTCCTGACAAGTCTTTGAAACCCCATCCCAACGGATCTTTTTGTTAATCCCTTTTCCTTAATATTTGCCATTAACTTAAAAAGGAATCCTATTCTACTTGTAACTATATAGTCTGCTACAGACTTTTCACTTAAAAGAATATTTAATAGTGAACTTCCATATCTTGAATAATGATCTCTATCTATATTATCTGCGTTATGTTCCAAAAAGCTTATAGCTTCTGTAATTTTATCTAAGCTTTCCCAAACTATACCGACTGCTACTTCTATTTCTTTTGCTAGTCCTGAGGACGCAACTTGAATAATATAATCATAAAAGCGTTTAGCGCGGCTTTTATTAAACATATTTTTTCTATGCTTTGCTATAAAATAATGAAATAATGGAGCAATAATAAAAGCAATAAATCCTATTTGTTCCCAAAAAACAGGATAACCGTAGGGAGCTGGCATTGGCGGTAATTGGGGAATTACTGAAGCAAAAAATATTGAAGCTAATGCTATCCCACTAAAAAACCAGATCATATTTCGCAGATACCATTCTTTAATATTCAAAGTAACCTTCCAAGATAAATCCGTAAGCTGAATTACTGCAAATATAAGACCCAAAGTTGCAACTGCTTCTCCCAACGTAAAATTGATAGGCGCATTTCTTGGGTCATAAACACACGCCATATTATTCCAAAGTCCGTAAAGACAAGGAAACGCATGAATAAGATTTGCTACATAATTAAAAGGGTAAATTTCAGCCATATAATATTTTTTATAGGATAATTTAGGGTATTTTAACAAAAAAAAGATTAAATTGCTAACAATTAAACAAAAACGATCATTTATCTTTTAACAAAGATTTAGCAAAAACGGTTGACGTATTTATAATAGGCATTATAATAAAGCCCAAACAATGACCTTTTCACTTAATCAGCAACAAAATAGCACTCCTCAGACGCGGTCTTATCTCCGCGTGAGCCAACTCTCTCAGGATTTGGAAAAGGATAAAGCATCCATTCTTGCACTTGCTAATGAATTACAACTCGGCAATGTAACTTTCTTTGAAGAAAAGATCAGTGGCAAAATTTCATGGCAGCAAAGAAAAATTGCAGAGATTATCGAAATTTCTCAAGAAGGAGACAACTTGATTGTTGCAGAAATTTCGCGTCTCGGCAGAAGTTTGCTTGAAATTGTAGAAATCCTCTCAATCTGTTCACGAAAGAAAATAAATGTCTACAGTGTTAAAGGCAATTGGCGGCTTGATTCCTCAATGCAATCAAAAATTATAGGAACTGTTTTTGCTTTATGCGCCGAAATCGAACGCTCTTTGATTTCCCAACGTACTACCGAGGCTTTAAGAATAAAAAAGCTCAATGGTGTTACGTTGGGAAGACCAAAGGGAAAAATCGGTAAAAGCAAGTTAGACCAGTTTAAGCCAGAGATTGAAGGACTACTTACCAACGGAGCAACACAGGTATTTATTGCTCGCAGATATAATTCAACACCTGCAAATTTGTGCTTGTGGATAAAAAAGCATGGAATAAAAAAGTAAATTTATTCCCAAGAAGCCAACTTCTTATACAACTGTGTTTCCATCAGCCGCCACATCATAGCCTCTTCACTAACCCAATAAATCACAGCTAATTTTTTGGCAGTATTATGCTTAATAATATCCTTTTTCAGTGATGCTAACGGCATAAGCAATTCTGCGGCAAATTGATTAGCTTCGATTTCGTTATCCTTCTTGGAATGGAAATCAACATCTTCGTTCTGATAATTTGTATGGTCGAACATAACATGACCTACCTCGTGAGCAACAGTAAATCTTTGTCTATGCACTGGATGATTTTCGTTATATAAAATATAATTTTCATTTGTTTCTGGATCATAGGCATTTGCTCCTGATAGCTTATCGTCAATATCATGCGGTGCAGTAGTAATTGATAGACTCTTTACTATTGGATTCAATAGTATTGGTCGTGAAGTGATATTAAGTTTTTTTAAAAGTCGTCTTGCTTTTTCTCTTGCAACACCTATTTGTGCATTACTCATTTTTCTTTCTGCGTTTTTTTAAGAAATCAATATAATCTATTATGTGATCCTGAATTTCAGTATCATTTTGCAAGTCTTTATCTGCACGCAGTGCGACTTGTATGGAAGGAGTATCTTCTGTATAACCCTCCACTAATTCCTGTAATGTTATATGGAGTTTTTCTGCGATAACAGATAACAACTCCAAACTAATTTTTCTTTCTCCTTGTTCATACAAAGAAATTGCAGTAGTTGAATAGCCGCCAAGCATCTTCCCAAAATCTTCCTGTGACATTTTTTTTAGTTCTCTTGCCTTTTTAATTCTCTTGCCAATTTCTTTGTAATCAACATTTGTTTTTAGCTTCATATTTCCTCAATCTGTAAAATATTTAATAAAAGTATTGACAAAAAGTAAAACCCATGATAGAGTTGATTTGTAAAATAAAATGAAAAAATATTTACATTTTTATTATCTTTCAAAAGGCACGAAATGTCAAGCAGAGCATTTGAAGGGAGGTGAAGCAAAATGGCAGTACAAATAGTTTGTGCGGATAAACCAGGAGGAAATCTTCATAACTCACATGAGGCGATAACCGATTATGGTTGGATTGAAGATGGAACACAAAAAAAAGGCATTTGGCCTAGACAAAAAATGGTTGATTGGGTCAAAGGAGGAGGGGTTGCATATGTTGAATATCCTGATGTTATTTGCAAAGTACTCAAAAGCCCACATGGCACTGAGTATCTAAGAACAAAAAAGGATGGCGTCTTGAGAAATGACCTTGTTAATTTACGAACTTGTCGTAGATAAAATAATACAAATCGCGGCGGACCGAGTAGAATAAAGCCTACTTTGGTTCGTTCGCGTTAAAACAGCAAAAGCGGTCATATTAAAAGTTTATAATTTCCTAATAGAATATTATAAGCTAATGACTTATAATGAGTGCATAAAAATTCTATGATAACACCTGTACCAACACCCACTCAAAATTATAATATATTTAATGCTCCCTTCTGGGAACCATTAGGAGTTATTGGCTCATTGGTTCTTGGAATTACAACTATTGTTCTTACTTTTAAGCTGAAAAAAAGAAAAGCGATAAGCTATCAGATACTCTCGGATACTCTAGTTACGAGTATTAAAAAAGAAGTTGAAAAAGATATTGAAATTCTATATAAAGGCAAAAAAGCAAAAGATGTTCGTCTCGTAATTCTTAAGATATGGAACTCAGGTAATGTACCAATAGTGAGTAAAGATTATGAAAAACCAATAACTTTCATCAATAGTGAATTAATTGATAATCAAAAAATTCTCTACGTTGATATTACAAAAACACTACCTGAGAATTTAGGAATCAAGATAGTATGGGATCCTGCACATAAAAGTATCGGTTTTGACAAGGTACTGCTTAATGAGAATGATAGTGTAACAGTTCAGTTACTATTGTCAGATTATAAAGACAAAATTTCAGTTGAAGGAAGACTTGTCGGTGGAACAATTAAAGAGATCAAATTTGATAAGAAACAAAGGCTAAGAATGATTGATTCTTTAATTGCATTTCTAATTCCTATTTTAGCATTATTAGTATTTTACGTACTAATTCATAGTATTACTTCTATTCTAACGACATCACTTGTTCATTCTATTGGAAAAACAACACCCTGATAGGATAAATTATCCAATAAGAAGATTATGCTAACTTAGCACCTTACACTCATTGCAAATGTCAGAATTTCGACTTCACTTCCTTTTGTCCTTAGTCTGTTAATGTTATTCAAAATTGTAAAAATCTGTTTGACTAATGCCAAATCGGTAGAAAGACTTAGTTCTCGCCGACTGCATTTTCATACGCAGGTCTTATATAAAAAAGAACTGAACTTGCATTTTGCAATTGAGTATGATATAATATTATCACAACTTAATTAGATATATGATGTATATGTCTGAGGAGGTTGTTTTTTTGTTTATAGCAACATAGGCGACCTCTCAAGAGGCCGCTTTTTTTGTGGCAAAATTGAAACAATTGGCTGATGAAGGAATTGCACAGTTCAAAAAAAGGATGAAGAAAACTAATTATGAAAGGGGGTGAAGACCATGTTTAAGAAAAAAATATTGATAATGATACGACACAATCAATACATCTTTACTAAAGATTATTTCTCTCAGGAACACATTGAGACTTGTTCTGATGCTGAACTTGATGAAATAAGTGATGTGCTGACTTTTACCATGAAAGTCTTGTATGTTGCCAAAGGCCCACAGCAAAAGAAAAGTATCCAAGGACTTAATGAAATATTTGCCAGGGTTGATAAAGAACAGGATAAACGATTTGTACGAAGAGGGACTGAACAATCAGCCACGCTTTAATGATAATGAGAAATCCTGCCCAGATTTCTCTCTGAGAGATAAAAGACTCATCTAAAATTCAAAATTCTGTTTAACCATCGACAAATCGGTAGAAAAACTGAGTTCTCAACGACAGCACTTATCAATAGCCTCTTTACTAATTATAATATTCTATTATAATTTTATAAGATAATATTATTAACATTTGGGAGGCTGTTATGTCTTATTATGGGCTTTCATCCCGAAAATCGCGGGTTCGATTCCCGCTGGGGTCACCAAACGCAAAATGAGTCTTTTCAATATCAAGAATAGCTTGATATAGCGATCCAATCTCTTGTTTCGAATAACCGGAATACTGCCAATGCAGCCCTTTAGGCGCAATCGAAACAATAAGTACACGACGCTCGCTTAAGTTTGATTTTCTATATGTTTCTCCTAAGTTCTTAAATTTTTCTCTCATAAATGTCTCAATATCATCAATATTATATCTATCAAAGGTAGTAGCATTTAATACAATTTGCGCAGTTGTTATTTTATCTTCAATATCCTTATTTTGCTCTAAATAGATCTCATCAGAATAAATACCTGCAAGATTCTTTTGTACGAGCGTTTTTCGAAGTGCTTTTAATTGTTGTATCTCAAATTCCGCTTTTTCGCTTTTTGCTCTCAGTTGCGCTAAATTTTTATTGAATGTTTTCCGAAGAAGAAATAAGAATAGATCCAAGCTACTCTTTTTAGGAGTAATTTCTTTTAAGAAATCTATGAGGGAATCATCAACAAATTTAACAGGAAGAGAAGGTGCACCGCATCGAGATTTACAAAAATAATAGGCATATTTCTTTCCTGTTCTTCCTTTTGTCCATGCACCAGTTAAAGCAGAGTCACATTTACTGCATCTAATAATTCTTCTCAGAGGAAATTCTGAATTGTCCCGAGTTCGCTTTGCTACGTTTACGTTTGAGATATTTCTTCCATCGATGATTGCTTGCACTTTATAAAATTGTTCCTCAGTAATCATTGGAGTATGCTGTCCTTTTACCTCATCCGGATAGGTTTTAGAAGTAAGTATTCCTATGTAAAATTTATTCCTAAACAATCTGTCAACTGTTTGAGCACGCAATTTATATTCTTTCCCTGAGACTACCTTTCGAATACCCCAACTATTCATTAATTGTGCCATTTCTGTTAGACTCTTTGTTCCTGTTGCCATTAAATCCCAAGCATTTTTCATTTTGTCAAAATTTTTATCCTTGAGAGCATATCCGTTCTCCATAATATAACCAATTGGTACTTTTCCAGTACAAAGCCCAGATAAAAACCGTGCTCTCATGCCGTTCTTCGTTCTTTCGCTTCTTACGTCATTATCATGCTGAGCAAAACTTGCAATAATTGTTTCAAGTAGTTTTTCAGTTGGGGAGTTACCTGTTGGTTCGTTAGCAGAAATGATGGAGATATTATAATCTGCCAATCGTTTTCTAATTGCGAGATAGTCAGATGTTTGCCGTGAGATTCTATCTATTCTATAGACAAAAACTGCATCAATACTTTTTCGATTTCTTCTACAAAACTCAAGAAGTTTCATTAGCTCTGGTCTACCAGTAATAGTTTTTGCAGATTTTCCTTCTTCTCGAAATACTTCTAAAACTTTATATCCTCGACGGATAGCTTCTTTTTGGCAAATCTCTTGTTGTGTATCTAAAGAAAAATTTTCTACTTGTTCCTCACTTGATACTCGAATATAAATAAGTGCATTTTTAGTAGCAAGATCAATTTGCATAATTAAATGGATCGCAATATTTCTTTAAGTGTTTTGTTGTTAAACATTTTCTTTTCGTATTCTTCCGTCCAGTTATTTATGAGATAGTCAAAAGAGGTAATTATTTCTTTTATCTCTTCAGTTGTATATTCGTTACCTAGAAACTCTTTTGCCTTATGAATTACTTTAATCTCTTGATCTTGCTCTGTGGATTTTTTATATAACATTGTATCTAAAGTAGTAGATAATGAAGATTGACGCATATCGAACTGTGGCTTATTATTTACTGAAGAGAGATTAGTAGTCATATTTCACTGTCTATATATAGACAGTATATATAATTTTCAAATGTATGTCAAGGTTAAATATTTATCTTTTTTGTCCCAGATACCTGGGACACTTTTTAATCGTTTTTACCCTTGAATTTTAATAAAAATGTGTGGCATTATCCTTTTATATATATTTGTTAAGTGTATATTCATTGCATAGTATTTCTTCTGTCCACAACTGTCTCAAAATAATAACCGTACTAATAGTAAATAATAAACAAAAATAATAAATACTCAGTAAAATTAAACAATAAAATATCTTAAAAGATTAATCATCAAAACTAATGGCTAAAAAAATAGTAACAAAAAAACAACATACCATTTTATTACTGTTATATTTATTCAGGTTTGTAAATAGTAAACAGATACAAGAATTTTTAGGACATGCAGATCATCGAAGAAGTAATAGTTGGTTGAAGGATTTAGGTGAGAAAGGATATATTGAGAGAGATTATACCGTTGTGTATGGAACCCTGACAAAACCTGCTGTTTATTCTTTAAGTGCAAAAGGAAGAAAACATATTAAAGATAGTTATCAGTATTCTTTTCCTCATTATGTGAAACGAATTGCCAGAGATACTAAAGCATCAAAAGCGTTCCGTATCAAATGCCAGATTATTGCTGATTGGTATTTGTTTGAATTGAATAACCTTAGACAAAAACAATCCTCAAGAACAACTATTCCACTAGTAGATGATCTTATCAAGGCATTAACAACCGAGACGGACGAAGAAAAGATACCGTTTAATACAGCACAATTTTTTACTCCTGGACTTTTTCCATCATTTATTCTGTTGGAGAAATTAAAGCCGGATGCATATATACGGAAAAGAACAAAAAGCGGCGTTGGACATGGCTTTATTTTTATCATCGATGCTTATATTCCTCGGTTTCTTTTAAGATACACGATAAAACGTATTTTCGATACCTTAGATGAAGAATACTGGGAAGATGAGAGCATTGATGCCCTGCATATTTATTTTCTCTGTCCAAATAACCAAATCATTATCTATATGAGAAAGATGCTTACCCAGCCTCTAAGAGGCTATTATTACAAAACACTACTATATATCAGATTTGCAACGAGAAATCAGTTCTATAATAGAAAAGCAGAAAAAACGGATAAAATGGGATGGAAAGTTGTTTCTTCTGAAGATTTAGAGTATTAATTTTTTTGTCTGAGTGACGTTATTATAACGCATGAAAGATGCCTGAGAAGAAATTGGAAACACTTCCCCACAAAGAAGGAGAACTGGAGTTACTCGTTGCTGTATGACGTGAGGCAGATGATCCATGTGCAGCAGGTGCTATATGTTCTTTTGGTGCGTTTAGCCCTGTATTGGGAGCACCAGGTAACAAATCACGGACAGCATTTGATGCTTGTGTCCACCAATTTGCTGCTGGTGCTTGGACATATTGTGCCTGAGTAGTGGGATAGAATTTCTTTGTTGCCTTTGACCTGCTTGAAAGGGTTTGGATTGTCAACGTATTACTCCAAGGACCAGCTTTACACCCATTACCACCTCTAACTTTAAACGTGTATACAGTACTAGGTGAAAGTTGGGTAGTAACATAAAATAATGCGCCTGAGGTTTGACTTGTTGATAAGTCTATGCCATATCCTTCACTATTATTCCCTTGTCCGTAGGAAATATAATGCTGATCATAGGGTCCTCCTGCTGGTGAAAAATATACCTTTGCTGTAGTACTAGTTACATCAATTTCATAGAGGTTTGGTGCAGATGAGGGGGCTTGAGTGCTACAAAAAAAAGCAGAGATGGTATTTGTGGCTGCGCTCACTGCTGAACTGACGGGATTGCTTGAAGAGCCTTGTGCTCCATAAACTCCACTCCCATAATTCCCACTGCCATAGGTATCTGCAAGAACGGTTAAGGGAAGAAATAACGAACCTATCAATAAGGTACTGATTGTTAAAATTATAGTAAACAACCGTTTCATCTGCATATAGCATACAATATGTAGATTTATTGATGCAATATGCCATTGACAGCAGAGACAATAATTCTGTAAATTAAGAGTTAATGGTACTAAAACCCCTTAATAAACTCCTTGAAACAGAAATGGATCGAAAAGAATTTCTTATCTATACTGGTCTTATTCTTCTTACTCTTACAGGCATCTCAAATATTTTAAAAAATATTTCATCTATTACACAAGGTAAACAGAAAAATGGATTTGGAGCAGGTCCATATGGGAAATAATAATATGAATAAAAATAAGCATAAAGGAGGTATTAACTAATGGCTGCACGTTTACCCACAGTTGGTAGCGACGATGGCAATTGGGGTACACTCCTCAATCAATTTCTTCAAGTGGCTCACAATAATGATGGGACACTAACAAGTATTGGAGCAACACTTGTAGCTGCTTCAAATGCACCTACTGCAGTCAAAAATGTAGCAACATATGTCTGTGATGGAACATCTGATGATGTCGAGATACAAGCCGCTCTTAATGCAATTCCTTCTGGTGGTGGCATGGTGCTACTTAGTCAAGGAACGTTTAATATCTCAGCCTCGATAAATATAGGTTCATTAACAGACATTGAAGTTTCTGGACAAGGTTGGGGGACAGTTCTTAAGCTAAATGCAAATACAGACGCATATATTTTTGGCTCAGCAGCCGGATGTAAAAGACTTATATTCAGAGACTTTACAATAGATGGCAACAGATCAAATCAATCCGCGGGTACAACAAGACAGGGGTTCCATTTTAGCTCATCTACGGCTCAAGATATCCGTATCAATCATGTTTATATCCATGATACGTGGAATCAAGGTATCAGTATCTCATCTCAAAAAGTTATTATTACCAGCTGTCTTATTGATTCATGTGGTATTGGTCCAAGTGGTGGAGACGGAGGCATTATTTTCAATTCACCATCAGATAGTTGTATGGTCACAAATTGTGAGATACGAAAATCCGGCGCTGATGGCATCTCAAATCAAGGAACACGTCACACGTTTAATGCAAACAAGAGTCATGACAATCAAGATACAGGGATTAATCTTGCTGGCAGCGGGCATATTTGTACCAATAATGAAGTTTACCTTAATTACAATTCAGGGATTAATACAGGGTCAGGAGATAATCTTGTTATTTCAAATAATATTTGTTACGCAAATGGAAGAGGTACTAGTGGCACTACATCAAATGCTGGAATACGTATCCGTGACAACACTTCAACGGTCGATACTTCTCTTGGTGTTATTGTAACAGGTAATCGGTGTTTTGATGACACGACAACCTATCCGCTTGGTGGTGCCAACGGACAACTTTATGGTATTGAAATTATGAAAGGGACAGTTCCAGGCAATAGTCCTCCTGATTATCTTACGATTACAGGAAATGATTTGCGTGGTAACAACAGTACAAATCTTATTCGAAGTAATGTAGGTACAAATGTCATTATTGCAAATAATTTCGGTGACGATGTAAGCCCAAGGAGTTTATCAGAATCAATTTCAATTATTACTCCTGGTGCTACCAATATTTCTTGGGCTGTTCCTTTAGCACAAACCGAATTCAACGGTGCTACAAGAAATAGAATTCGTATCGATTTAACCAACGCAAATCAAATGAGACTGGTTGTCCGCATTGCAACAGCTGGACTTTCTGGCTCTAAATTACGTATCCAATATTCGACAGACGAAAATACGTGGTCTGATATTAGTACATCGGGGGATGTCTCACTTACTTCAACAGGGACAATTGCAGGAAGCTGGATAACTATCCCTGATGCTTCGAAAGTAGATGTCTATTTGCGGATAACTGGACTAAGCGGTGATGGCTCAACTACTCCACAGTTTGGAATGGGTACTATACAAATACGATAATCAATAACTCTCTTTCCTCTTTGGTAACAAAAATGTTGCTTATTGGCCACTTGAAATTATTGTTTGAAGCATATTTAAGTATTTATTACCATACAGAAGACTTGGTTCTATATAGGTATTTTCCAAAAATTCATTCCATGAAATATACATAAAACCATTGGGATTTGATTGTTTATTCCCTTGATAAATTTGCTGCATGGTTTGACCATTATTTCTTGGAACGCATGTCCCGCCTAGTCCAAAGTTTTGTTTGTTATAGCCGCCACTTAATGGTGCAAACCATAATTTATTTTGAGATTTTAGTTCGGTCGCCAAATTTTTTAATTGTGTAAATGAATTAGGATTTGTAACAGGATTTTGAGATGAAAAGTACCATCCGTCACCATCAAAAAAGTTTGCTATTCCTCTATCCCAATCTGCAGTACCATGCTCATCGCCAATAAATGTGGCTTGTGTTCTAATAGATGTTAGAATTGTTTGTATATCTGAAGGAGCAAATTTTCTTGAATCAAGGAACATAATAACAGGCTTGTTCCCATACCATGGGGTCAGAAAAACAGAATTTGTTTTATAAGTACTGAGAAAATAAGTAAGGTCGTTGGCTACAGTACTATTTGACCGTGGATTTCTGTTATTATTGAGGCCCTCATAACCTAAAAGAAGATAGAATTTTTTTGCATGTTGTTGATTATATAAGGTGACTTG
>Ga0206953_1012_pt1 | contig 41756 bp, 41 predicted proteins | sample Alteio_BWOrgHeat_36_FD_152977 | JGI IMG/M metagenome (GOLD analysis project Ga0206953, IMG submission 152977) | Enriched cells from forest soil in Barre Woods Harvard Forest LTER site, Petersham, Massachusetts, United States -... | ecosystem: Environmental > Terrestrial > Soil > Temperate forest >...
ATCCCCGAAGTTGTCTTGTAGTCACGTCGAATGATCGATCACATTCCGGGTTAGCCAAAGGAACGCCCTCCAAATCCTCCTGTTTTGTTGGCATGTCAATTCGAACCGATCGCGTGGGTGGTGAAGTGCAGCAGGCACTTGCCCGCGCATTACAAACCGATTTTTCTTCCCTTACGGATTCGCTTATCACGGTCACGAAAGTCCGCATGTCGCCGGACCTTCGGAGTGCACGTGTATATGTAAGTCTTTTGGGAGGTACGGCTTCGGGCGCAAAAACGCTCGAGAATATCAAAGCAGAAGCGCCGCATCTTCGCGCCGCTGTTGCCCATGCCGTCCGGTTGCGTTATGCGCCAGAGCTTTTCTTTTACCTCGATGCCACGCAAGAGGAAGTTGCGCATATCGAGGAGATATTCAAGAAAATAGGGGAGTCACGGCCCAAAAATGAGGATGTTACTAATTAATAAACCTCTGAATATGTATGTTTGTCATTCCGAGCGACGCAATCATTCGCTGAGCGAATGATTGCGGAGTCGAGGAATCTCTGAAGATTCTTCGACTCCGTTCGTCTCCGCTTCGCTCCGACGAACTACGCTCGGAATGACATTCTCAATTAATTCTTTAATTTCTCTTTGGACATCCTCGATCGTGCATCCTTCCTCGCGAATCCTGCAAAAGCGTGCGAAAGCCTTATTAGTCCTGAAGGAGCTTTGCTATTGATCGAAAAGCCCTATGGTGAAACGTCCTTTCATGCGGTAAACCAAATACGCAAAGCAATGAGCCGCGCAACGGGACTTCGCCGAGTGAAATGCGGACATGCCGGCACGCTGGATCCATTGGCAACAGGTTTGCTCATCATCGCCACGCGTCATAAAACAAAAGAGCTTGCAAACCTTATTGGTATCGACAAAACCTATTTAGTGAGAATGCGCCTCGGTGTGACCAGCGCGAGTTTCGATCTGGAGCAACGCGTGGAGATCATTGGCGGCGAAGAAAACGTTACCGAAGCAATGGCGCGGTCCGCGATCCTTGCGCTTCCCGGTGAGCGCGAACAGATCCCGCCGATCTATAGCGCCATCAAGCAAGGGGGACAGCCGGTCTATCACGCCGCACGTAAAGGAAGGACTCCAACCATGGTCGCGCGAACCATTTTTGTTCACAATGTTGAAATTATCTCCATCGAATTACCGTATATGTGTTTTCGAGTGCGCGTTTCGAAAGGGACGTACATTCGCAGTCTTGTTCGCGACATTGCAGTATCGCTCGGAACGGGCGGCGTGCTTGTCGATCTCGAACGCGAAGCCATCGGCGAGTGGCGATCGGAGAATGCACTGACATTGAACGAAGTAACTTCGGCGATCCTGCAACATAACACATTACCTGCATCCATTTGAAGATCACCTGGGGATTAGAAAACGCAACCTTCGATCCGAAGACGATTACCACGCTCGGCAGCTACGATGGCGTGCATCTCGGCCATAAGCAGATCCTTGCGCGCTTGCGGGAGCAAAAGCAAGAACTTCGGTTAGATCGTTCGCTTCTCATCACGTTCCACCCGCATCCACAGCAAGTGCTGCGGCGAACGGGCGCGTCGGTCGAACTTCTTACCACGATCGAAGAACGACTTGAACTCCTCGAACAGGAAAGTGTTGACGAAACGCTCGTCATAAGATTCACTACGGAATTTTCGCAAACATCGTATATCGACTTTTTTCGGAATACCATCGTGAAAACCCTCGGCACGAAAGCGATGGTGTTGGGATTTAATCACGCATTTGGCAAGAATAGGGAAGGGGATGCCGCGCATCTGAAGATATTAGCTCCCGAAATGGGAATTCTCATTGAGGAAATAGCTCCAGTAGAAAAAGACGGTATCTCTATCAGTTCCAGTAAGATACGGGAGGCACTAAAAGCAGGGGATATGGTTAACGCCAATGCCTGGCTTGGACATTCCTACAGTTTGAGCGGGACAGTAATTCACGGAGATGCTATTGGCCGCGAACTCGGATTTCCAACCGCAAATTTGCAGATCGATCCGGCAAAAGTAATTCCGGCCGATGGGGTGTATGCCGCAAGCGTCACCCATGATGGGAAGCATTATCAGGCTGCGCTGAGTATTGGCACAAAACCAACGCTTCAGGATAATGGCGATCGGACGGTCGAGATCTTGCTGATCGGTTTTGATGGCGATCTCTATGACAAGGAACTCAAGGTTGAATGCCTGCGCTATTTGCGGCCACAGAAAAAATATGCTTCGATAGACGAGTTGAAGCTCTCCATTGCAAACGATGTTTCCGTCATTCGAGCGTTAAAGGTAAAATGAGTAAGAAGGAAACGACGCTTCGCATCCAATGGAACGGCGCGTGGCGCGAGATCCCTGCCTCCGAATGTGAAGTGATCGAAATTGGGGCCGGACATTACTCTATTTCTTTCGATAGCAAGCACTTCGAAGTATTTGCTCTGCCCGATGGACGCCTGAGCGATGGCCTTGCGCTGGATGGAACAGAACTGAAGGTCGAGACCGAACGGGAGCGAATCATTCGCGAGCGGTTTCAGAGCGTGGAAACATCGGGAACCGTTCGTACTGGTTTGCATGTCATTAAGGCGCCCATGCCCGGACTCGTCCGGGCGCTGAAAGTAAATTCCGGCGACCGCGTCGAACGCTCGACCACTGTTCTGGTTCTGGAGGCGATGAAAATGGAGAATAACATTCTCGCCACTGTTGCAGGACGTGTCGCGCGGGTACTGACGACGGAAGGGACTTCAGTCGAAAAGAATGCCCCCTTGTTGGAAATCGAATTGACGTAAGAAAAACTGCTACTCGCACTTGCCCCGCGAAACGCAGAGTTAAACCATGCGCGTAACCGTAAGTGTAGCCGGACGTTTTCATGCGTTCCAACTCGTCGAGCAGTTGGAGCAGCGGGGCTATCTCCAGCGATTTATCACCAGCACGCTGAACGAAAAGCGCCTTCCAAATCGAAGGTTGCCGGATGCACTGCGCGAAAATGCAGATTTCATGAAGCGCGTCCGGCAGGTTCCCATGCCGGAATATCTCGGATACGCGATGCGCCAGCTTCCTGTGGCCGATTCGCAATCGCTTTCCTATTTTGTCAAAGATAATCTTTACGATCGCGCGGCCATCCAACACATCACCAATAGCGATCTCTTCGTGGGATGGGCAAGCCAATCGCTGTTTCAAATGCGCGAGGCAAAAGCACGCGGTGCCCGCGCGATCATCGAGCGTGGTTCCATGCACATTACGGAACAATATCGCCTGATCGACGAAGAGCGTAAGAAATTCGGCGTAGCCCCTGTGCAGCGTTCTCGCTGGGATCGATTGCTCGAAGAGAAGCAACTCAAAGAATATCACGAAGCCGATTTTATAATGACGCCCAGCGAATTTGCGCGCCAAAGTTTTATCGCGCGCGGATTCGACCCAGCGAAAGTGTTGAAAGTCCGGTACGGCGTCGATCTCGATCTGTTCTTGCCTTTGGCTACGAAGCCAATCCCAGAAATTCCAACCATCCTCTATGTTGGCGCTATCGGATTTCAAAAGGGGATTCCGTATTTGCTCGAAGCGGCTCATGCCATGCGCGGGAAAGGAAAGATCTTCAAACTCAAACTCATTGGCCGCTTCGAAAAAGATTTTGAAGCGTGGCTGAAATCAAGCCCGCTGCGCTCTCAGATCGATGAGCACGTTGCATTCGTGCCTAATCACGAATTAGTTCACCATTTTAACAAAGCAGATCTATTTGCGATGCCCTCGATGCAGGAGGGACTCGCGCTCGTCATCGCGGAAGCAATGGCGAGCGGACTTCCTGTGGTTGCCACGGAAAACACGGGAGCAGGCGAATTTATCGAGAGTGAGAAGGATGGAATTATAATTCCAGCTGGAAACGCTGATGCGATGACCACCGCACTTGCGGATCTGCTTGACAATCCTGAAAAGAGAAGGTCAATCGGAGAAGAAGCCGCTCTCAAAGCTGCATTCTTCGGTTGGGATAACTATGGCGAGGCAATAGAAACTGCATATACTAAAATTTTACTTCCGTCCCAGCCGACCGATAAGTCCCATAACGAAGGCTCAGAAATTTCCACCTTCTACGATGAGTACTGGAGCCGCGATCACGGCTGGACGCCCACGCATTCTTTTACAGATGACCAGATCGCACTTCATTTCAAGAAGAATTCCTCGCTCGTGTTCAACCCAAATGATTCCGTTCTTGATGTGGGCAGTGGAGATGCTTCCAATTATCAGGCGTGGCTTGTAAAGCAAGTGCGCGACCTGAAAGCAATCGACATCAGCACCATCGGCATCGCGCAAGCAAGCAAAATGAGGATCGATGCACGGGTGCATGATCTCTCCGAGACATTTCCGTTCGAGAGTAATTCATTTAACGGTGCGGTCTGCATCGAAGTGCTCGAACATTTATACGATCCGAAGTTCACCGTTAGCGAGATCTACCGTGTATTGAAACCGGGCGGGCTGCTTGTCACGAGCGTTCCCAATAACGGATATTTTAGGGAACGGCTTCGCGCCTTCACTCATGCTGAATTATCCACTTCTATTTCAGATTTTTCGAACGAGTGGAAAGGCGCGCACATCCGATTCTATAATCTCAGATCGTTTTCCAGATTATTTGAAGTGAGCGGGTTCCATATCGAATCGGTTCGATCGAACGGCGACTCTTCCATCTTCGATGGATTGGATGCCTTCGGAGGCTATACGGCACAGCATGCTTCTTCATTCCTGCGCCGGCGGTTGCCTCGCACCGCGCGCCTTGCGTTTTTGGAAAACTCCTGGCCCTCGCTTTTTGCGCCGCACTTGATCGTGTGGGCGCGCAAGCCGGAGGAGGGAACGCAGTGAAAGTTCTGATCTCCGGCGCGTTCTGGCATGGCTCGCTCGAAGAAAGTTACGCGCGCGCCTTCGAGTCGATCGGATGGAATGTCGCTCGCTTCGATTGGGAACGCCACCAGAACGACCATCCGCTTGCTGGGATGGCGTTAACCAATAAACTGTTGAGATCGAAAATTGCGAACAGAACAGGGAAGTGGCTGAACACTGCAATTCAAGACGCGCAGCCCGATCTTGTGCTTGTCGTTAAAGGGAAAATGATCTCGCCACCGACCTTAATTGCAATAAAGCAGACATTGTCCGACCGGCCTTTAGTAAATTTCAATCCCGACAGCCCTTGGGAACCTGCTAACTCATCTCGCCGCTTGCTGGAAAGCATTTCCGTCTATGATATACATTTTACGTGGAGTAAGCAGCTTCTACCGAAATTTATTGATGCAGGCGCAAAAAAGGCGGAGTATCTTCCCTTTGCCTACGATCCCGTTTTGCATCAGCCATTGAAAGGGGATCTGCCACCAATTCAGTATGATGCAATTTTTGTTGGCACATACTCGCCGGAGCGCGATTTGGTGTTGAGCAGTCTTGAAGGATGCAATATTCGTATTGTTGGCAATGGCTGGAAAAAAGCAAAATACGTTCCGAAAGATTGGATCCTTTCGGAAGCCGTGTATGGCGAGGATGCCGTCCGTGTGCTTGCGCTTGGTGCGTGTTCGGTCAATCTGTTGCGCCCACAGAACCGCCATAGCCATAATATGCGGACATTCGAAATTCCTGCCACAGCGAATGCGATGCTCACGACTCGCTCCGAAGAGCAGGCACAGTGGTTCCAGGAGGGATTTGAAATGGAGTGCTTTGCCACACCAGAGGAATTGCTCTCTAAAATTAAAATGCTTGCCGGTGATCCTCATCACTCGAGAATGATTGCAAATAATGGGTATGAAACGGTGCGAGAAGAGACCTACGCCAAGCGCACTCGTGCGATGACCTCACTTCTTGGTTTTTCCTAACGTATGAAAATTCTTTACGTCGGACACACCTACACCGTTCGCGCCAATCAGGCGAAGATCGCAGCGTTGGCACAATGTCCGGGCGCGCAGATCACACTTGTAACGCCACAGGGTTGGCGTGGCCCGCTCTATGCAAACAAAGCAGACGTTTTTGATTCTATCGCCGCGCCGAATGTTGTTCATCGTATTATTCCTGCGGCTTTTATTGGCAAAGAAAGCGCATATCTCTATTCTTCTTCTATAATCTCTCTTATCAGACGGCTACAACCCGACATCGTCCATGTAGAACAAGGTGCGTATGCGCTTTCGTATGCTGAGATCCTTTGGGCATCAGGCAAATTCAGCCCGCAGTCTCGCGCACTTTTTTTTACCTGGTGGAATTTACCGTATGTGCTGCGCGGTATAAAGAAAATGTCAGAGTCGTACAATCTTGCGCATTCCGCATGTGCGATAGCTGGGAACTCAGCAGCGCGCGACGTACTTCATGCGCATGGATTTGCCCGGCCAATTCATGTGTTGCCGCAACTGGGAATTGACCTATCTGCTTATACCTCTATTCCTCGACCGCCTCGTGCCAATAACCGTTTTACGATCGGTTACGCCGGAAGGATCGATAAAGAAAAAGGCGTGCTCAATCTGGTTCGTGCCGTGAACCAGATGCAAGGAAAAGCCAATGCGGCATTGTATTTCGTTGGCGCCGGGGACGTATTAGAGGATTCAAAGCGTTTAGCATTGGAGCATTCTATTCCACTATTGCACCACCCCGCCGTGAGGAACGAAACGCTGCCGGAGCATCTTGCCAAGATGGATGTACTTGTATTGCCAAGCCGATCGACGCCCCAATGGGTCGAGCAATTCGGCCATATTCTGCTCGAAGCCATGGCGGCCGGAGTACCGGTCATTGGTTCTTCATCCGGCGAAATTCCGAATGTGATCGGTGATGCTGGTATGGTGTTCGAAGAAGGCAACACGGTTCAACTTGCTGTGTTGCTCGACAGACTTTCATCGAATGTGAACGAACGGATCGTTTTTGCAGAAAAGGGCAGAACAAGAGTTGCCGAGCATTTTACACATGATAAGATCGCCGAAGCACAATGGAGGATCTACGAATGGATGCTTCGGGAAGGGATGCCTGTGGGAACACTTAAACACACTCAAGCCGCATGAATGATATTCTTGCAATGGCGCTTCTGCTGGCGCTTCTTGGATGTATTTCCAAAACGCCGCGCCCCTACACCATTCTTTGGACGTTTGCCACGCCGATCTTTTATATTATCTTCGGTGCGAAAAGTATTTTTATTAATCTTGGCTTCACGGAGGTAGAACTCTTCAGCGGCGTTCTCCCGATGGCCGTGTGCCTGATGACCTGGGCGAAATTAAGCCCCGTGGAGCGCCGACGCGCCTGGAGATATTCACCCAAACTATGGTGGGCGTTCCTCGGGTATTACTTTATTTCCCTGATGTGGTCTCAAAATATCTCGACCGGTGTTCGAACCGTGCTTGAAATTGCATTGCCATCCATCCTGTATCTTGTGGCGTTCAATGTCATTCAAAATGATTTTCACGTCAAACGTTATTACCAGTTTATGATGTGGATCAATGTTATTGTTGCCATTTTCGATCTTTATACAGCCCTGACAGGATGGCAAACGATCAAGGATTATGGCGCAATGACCGATGGAGCGATCGGCTACCGAACGGTCGTGGCATACTTTTATGTCACAATGGGAACGATCCTCATGATGCGCATGATGGAGAAGTTCGATTGGAAAATAGCGATCTTATATCTCGTCGATGTCTTATTGTTGCTATTATCTGCCAGCCGAACTCCGACCATCGTCTTTATCGCAGGTTCGTTGATTGCGATCGTGTACCGGCGCAACATACGCTTTACCATCATTGGCGTGGTTGTGATGGCGATCCTTGTAGGGCTTATTTTTATTTTGCCAACGAGACATAAATTCATTGCCGGCGAGTCCGTCAATATGAGCGACAGCGGCAGGAGCTTTTTCCAAAAATATTTTGAAGATAAAGCAAATGAAGGGCCGCTATGGGGCTATGGAGCCGGTGGAAGTGAGGTGTATGCCGCCTGGCTGGTGCAGCACGTCACGCTTGTCGGCGCGCCTCACAACGAGTATCTTCGCATTCGATTCGATGGCGGAAAGATCGGGCTTTACCTCTTCTATCTCGGCCTTGCGGACATTTTTGTTCGAGGCCTCTTCTGGGGGCGCGGCTTGAAAGAGTATTTCCCTCTCAGAGCCATTCTCATCATGACTCCGGTGATGTTCGCGATCAGCTGCACCAACGATAATACCTTTTTCTATTTCTACGTTTTCACGCAATATCTATTCGTCTTTATGGGTTTCGGTGCACGCATTTGTTACGAGCATCGCGTGCTCGAAGGCAAAGAGCTTATGATCCTGGACGAAGAAGAAGTAATGGAACTTAAAGAAGAACTGAGCCTTGCGGCCGCTACCTAACATTATGCGCATTCCTTTTCTCGATCTAAAAACTCAATACACTTCCATTCGCGTCGAGATCGCCGAAGCGATCCAGCGCGTCCTCGATTCCACGCAATATATTTTGGGCCCCGAAGTTGCGGCGTTCGAGGAATCGTTCGCGAGCGCACATGGTGCGTCTCATTGCGTTGCTACGAACAATGGAACCTCGGCGCTTCATCTTGCGCTGTGGGCGCTTGGAATTAAAAGCGGTGATGAGGTTATCCTGCCCGTAAATACCTTTATCGCGACCGCCGAGGCCGTCTTGCTTTGCGGCGCAACGCCTATCTTTGTCGATCACGATAACTATTATGCGATTGATGCCGAGGAGGTTGAACGCCGGATAACGCGCCGTACCCGCGCGATCATGGCCGTACATCTGTACGGGCAGTTGGCGGATATGCCCGAGCTTAGTTCCATCGCAAAACGAAATGGATTGATGCTTCTGGAAGATGCTGCACAAGCGCACCTTGCATCGCTCGATGGGAAAAGATCCGGAGCGTGGGGGAAGGCAACTGGATTTAGTTTTTATCCGGGCAAAAATCTTGGCGCGTATGGAGAAGCCGGTGCGGTGTTAACGGAAGATCCAGCTCTTGCTGAAAAAATGCGCCGCATTCGCGACCACGGTTCTGAAAACAAGTATTGGCACACCATCGCAGGGCATAACTATCGTTTAGAAGCGTTGCAAGGTGCAATTCTCAACGTAAAATTAAAGTATCTCCAATCCTGGACGGAAGCGCGTCAGCACCATGCCGCAGAATACGCCGAACGACTTGTGGGCATTCCCGAAATTTCGCTCCCGAAAGTGCGGGACGCTGCAGGCCATGTCTATCATCTTTATGTCATTCAGGCGAAAGATCGCGATAAACTTCGGGAATTTCTTGAGAAAAGAGAAATCTCGACCGGACTTCACTATCCGGTTCCACTGCATTTGCAGCCGTGTTTCCGAAATCTCGGATATAAAGAGGGCGCTTTCCCACGCGCTGAACGTGCGGCCGGGCGCATTCTTTCACTGCCCATGTATCCAGAGCTGACAAGCGAGCAGATCGCCTTCGTTGCCGATTCTATTCGGGAATTTTACGCGACGCAAGGAGCCAAATCATAAATGTGGTTTTCTGCAAGCATTCGTAGGCACGGCTGGCCGAAGATCACGCTGGTGATCCTCGATTGGCTGGCGCTGACGCTTGCTGCCGCCGCAACACTTGTGCTTCATTATTTCACTGGCATCGATGAATATGACACCGAGCATTCGATGGGGGAATACATCCTTCGCGTTGCCATTCTCTACGCTTCGTTCCCATTGCTTGTGCTGATCTTCCGTCAGCACTTGCTCTATAAGCTGAAGATCTATTCTACCGGCGTGATGCAATTCGCGCAGATCTCCCGTGCGCTGCTCATCAATGCACTCCTGCTTATTGCGGTGCTGTTTTTTGTGCGTCAGGATTGGATCTTACACAGCCGTATCAATCTGCTGTTGTTCACGATCTGTTCGCTGGGGTTCCTTTCTTTCTTTCGAATTATTTTATTTAGAAAGCTCCTGTTGCCAGCTATTTCGGGACTTGAGGTGCGGCGGATTCTCCTCGTGGGAATTAGCAAAGAAGCACTTGAATTGCTGGCACAGTCGATGACCGGTAAGAATCACCCGTTCGAAGTTGTGGCGATCGTCGCGCCACATGGGAACATTCCGCCGGAAGCCGGCGGTCTGCTTACACTGAGTACCGTTCCATTCCTTGTGGATTTTGTGCCCGCGCATAATATCCACGAAGTCGTGGTTGCGGAAAACGATCTTCCGTATGAGGATGTGATCCGCCTTATTTCCGAGGCGCGAGAAACAGGGGTTCCCATCCATTTGCTGAGCGATCATTTTAAGGTTGTCCAGGAGCGGGTAACAAAAAGCGCATCCGAATTTCTAAATGTAACCGCAACTCCAATTTCACATGGGCTGCATGGGTTTTACGGAAATTATTTAAAGCGTTTGATCGATCTGCTTGCATCGTTGGTTGGCGGCATCCTTATTTCGCCATCCCTGATCGTTATTGCACTTGTGATAAAAATAGGGAGTCGAGGTTCCTTGTTCTATTCTACGGACGTGGTGGGGCAGAACGGTGAGATATTCCATTGGTATAAATTTCGCACCATGTACCTCGGCAAGCATGACGACGCGCATCGCGAGCATGTCAGCGAGCACATTCAGAAAGGGAATCGGCCTACCGGCAAACTGGAGAACGATCCGCGCATTACACCCATTGGGCGTTGGCTGCGGAAACATTCCCTTGATGAGTTGCCTCAGCTTTGGAGCGTAATGACAGGGCACATGTCGCTTGTTGGGCCACGTCCGTGCCTGCCGTATGAATATGAACAGTATTCCGGATGGCATAAGGAACGTTTTGCCGTGCGTCCGGGAATTACCGGCCTCTGGCAAGTGAGCGGGCGTTCGAGTGTGAGTTTCAACGATATGGTCATTCTTGACCTCTATTACATTCACAACATCTCGCCGTGGCTCGACGCTGCGATTGTTCTACGCACGGCTGGTGTTGTGTTGACTGGTAAAGGCGGGGGATAATAACAGTTTAGGAACAATTCATAACGCATGGTAAAAATTGGAATTATTGGCGCGGGATATTGGGGATCGAATCTCATTCGCTCCTTTAACGATACGGAAGGTGCTGCGATCGTAGCCGTGGCTGACAAGAAAGAAGGCCGTCTGCAATTTGTTTCGAAGCGGTACCCGCACATTCGTGTGACGGATGACATGAATAATCTCTTGCAGGATAAAGAGATCGACGCTATTGTTGTCGCCACATCGGTTCCCACGCATTATGAAGTGGGCAGGCAAGTGCTCGAAGCTGGGAAGCACGCCATGATCGAGAAGCCGATGGCCTATTCCTATGCCGACGCACAAAAGCTGCATGTATTAGCGACTGCTCGCAAGCGTGTTCTTACGGTGGGTCATGTGTATCAATTTTCACCGGCGGTCGAATGGCTTGCAGCGCGTATTTCAAGCGGCAGATTAGGACAGCTTTTTCATATTGATTCGATCCGCATCAATCTCGGTCCTCCACAATCAGAAGTGAATGTGGTCTGGGATCTTGCGCCGCACGATCTCTCCATACTGATCTATCTCATGTGGCAAACCGGATTATCCACGAAGGTTAAGTCAATGCGTGTGATGTCGGGAAGTTTTGTGAAAGAGAAACTTGCCGATCTTACGCATATCTTTATCGAATTCGAATGCGGTGTAACGGCACATGTGCATGTAAGTTGGGTGACTTCGAACAAAGTGCGGCTCATGCAGATCTCGGCGGAGCATGGAACGGTCGTCTTCGATGACATACAGCCTGCCGAAAAAATAAAGATCTATTCGCAGGGCGTGGATACACGCGTGGGCGCGGATGAATCCCAGGCAGCCGAGCTAACCTACCGCCCCGGCGACATCTTCATTCCCACGCTCCCTCGCCACGAACCGCTTGCTGCCGAATGCCGCCATTTCGTCGATTGCATCGAAACAGGAAAAGAACCGATCAATGGCGGGAAGATCGGCGTTGAAGTAGTGCGGTTACTGGAGATGATCGAACGGGAAATAGAGAAGGTCTGATTGAAGATGCTACCATTTGAGGAAGTCACTGGTTTTGATTGGGACGCCGGAAACATTCTAAAGATCTGGGATGCTCACAAGGTTCGTCCCTCGGAGTGCGAACAAGTATTTAAAAACGAACCATTTGGCGGAAAACCCGACGAGAAGCATTCCAAGGTGGAGGAAAGACACTTTGTTTTCGGAAGAACAAACGAAAAGCGTCTTCTTACGGTTGTTTATACAATACGAAGCGGGCTTATTCGAGTGATTTCCGCGAGACCGATGAGCCGCAAAGAAAGGAAAGATTATGCAGAAACAATTGCAGCCAATACCTAAATTCGGGAACGATGACGAAGAATTCGAATTCTGGTCCACCCACGACACCACCGAATACATCGACTGGTCGAGGGTAAAGCCTGTTGCCTTTCCGAATTTAAAGCCTACGGAAGAGGTCGATCTGAAATTGCAGGAGCTTCTTGTCCTTCGGGAAATTGAGCGACTCGCGAAACAGAGGCACACTTCAAAGCGCGCGCTTATCGTTCAATATCTCGCAGAAGGCATCCGCAATAGCGCGGTGCCAAACAGCCAAATTCAATAAACGAAGATCGGCGTTGAAGTAGTGCGGTTGCTGGAGATGATCGAGAATGCAATGACCGCGTGATACTCACGGCTGTTTGGAGGAAGTGAGTAAGTCGTTCTTTAGTTTTTGCAATTCCTCGTTGCTCGCATCTGAAATGAGGTAGCAGTGCATCCCGTTTATTGTGAATGTGGCAGTATGGAAACCTCGAAATATTCCAGTGTTTTCATTCTCGATCGTATTTGTTTTCGGCCATTCATAGAGTTCCAAATAATGCTTACCGTTCGTATAAACGAGCGCGGCTGCATCGTGTCCATCCAGATATTCCGCGCGCGCGCCAAGGAGCGGAAACCCTGAAGAAGCAAGATCGATAACGGTTGGCGAGAAATCGGTCTTGCCGGCGAACCAGGGTTTTACCGTGTGCTTATCGCTTGAGATCACATCCATCAAATGCCCACTCTTGAGAGCGTGAATATGATTCCACGCGATAACGTTCGTATCTGTTGGCGTAGAAGTGAAGATAACTCCGACCCATACTCCAAGAGCAATTGCTGTTGCAATCGGCACGCTCCATCGGAATATTTTCGTCCAGGAGAATTTGGGTTTTGGTCGAACGGTCGCCATAATTTGACGCCGAAGTTCCGGCGGAGTAGAATAGCTTGGAAGTGTATGGCCGATATTTTCCTTCAGTTCGGCGAACGTGTCTAACGCGCTCCGGCATTGCGCACATTCTTGCGCATGTTCCAGCAGCTCGATCGAAGCAGTGGTGTCCAGCTCGTTATCGAGATAGGCATGAATAAGAGTCTCATTTTCGTGGTAGTTCATGTGTCCTCCATTCTTTGGAATCGTTCTCGTAGCTGCCTCCGTGCACGCGCAAGTCGGGACATCACCGTCCCGACCGGAACCGACTGAATTTGTGCGATCTCTTTGTATGACATTCCGTCTATTTCCCGCAGTACCAGCACTTCACGATATTCCGTTTGAAGCTCTTGGATGGCATCCTGAAGCTCCTGTGCATCTGCTGCGCGAATGAATTGTACTTCCGGCGTATCCGAATTCGAAACAAGTTCTGAGACCGATTCCAATGGAATTTCTTCGATCTGCTTGCGGTCCCGCAAGTGATTGTATGCCGTATTTCGCACGATCGTGAGCAACCATGCTCGTCCGCCTCCGCGATAGCTCTCGAACCCCCTCATCGCGCGAATGCAGGCATCCTGCAGTACATCGGCGGCGTCCTGCGGATCGGTGACGATCCTCCGCGCGAGGTTATACGCCGCATCGAGATGCGGCGAGAGGTAATCGGCAAAAGCTGTGCGGTCTGCGGCGCTCACGTGTAGTGATTTGGTTCGAAAAAGACCATAACGAGAATAATTGTCAAATCCTCTTAGACACAGAACGAGCTAGTTTATTCCCAGAACTTCTTTCCTGGAATATCTCGACCTCTCTGGTGTCTAATTCTCGTAACATTTTTAACGAATTCGTATGCCAGATATTTCGATGTTCAATGGGATTAAGGAGTCAGAGGAAAGCAATGGCGGCGTTTCGCGCCGTGATTTTTTGCAGTGCATGGCGTGGGTCGGCACGGGCGCGGTTTGGATGATGCAGGGCGGTATATTGCGCTCCCAAACACTCGAAGAAGCGGTGAAGGGTGGTGGGAAATCCAGCGACTTCATGTTCGTCCAGATCAGCGATTCCCATATCGGCTTCAATAAGGACGCTAACAAGGATGTCATTGGTACGTTGCGTGCCGCTCTCGATAAGATCAATGCGCTGCCTGTTCAACCAGACTTGCTTCTGCACACTGGTGATCTTTCCCATCTTGCGAAGCCCGATCAATTCGACATGCTGGCGCAGAATCTTTCCATGCTCCGCGTGAAAGATCAATTCTTCGTTCCTGGCGAGCATGATATTGCAGAAAATCTCGATGATTTCCACAGCCGTTTCGGAAAAGGAACGAAGGGGGATGGATGGTACAGCTTCGATCACAAAGGGGTGCATTTCATTGGACTCGTGAACGTGCTTAATCTCAAAGCCGGAGGCCTCGGACTGCTTGGAACCGAACAGCTCGAATGGCTCGAAGACGATGTAAAAGGACTTAGTTCCAGCACACCAATCGTCTTGTTCGCACATATTCCGCTCTGGAGCGTCTATCCGGCGTGGGGATGGGGTACGGATGACAGCGCTCAGGCGCTTTCCTATCTGAAACGATTCGGTTCCGTAACGGTGCTGAACGGACATATTCACCAGATCATGCAGAAAGTGGAAGGGAACGTTACATTTCACACCGCGATGTCCACCGCATTTGTACAGCCGAAACCAGGAATGGCGGATGCTCCCGGACCGATGAAAGTGGATGACGCCGCGCTCCGCACGCTGCTTGGTATTACCACGGTCCATCGCATGGCGGGTCACAATATGATCGCCATCGTGGATAAACCGCTTGTAACAAGTTCCGATGTGGGGAGTAGCCATGCTTCACAGAAAACAGAACAAAAATCGGATGCACCGCATGTGATCGCCATCAGCAATTTTAAGTTCACGCCGCAGACGATGGAAGTGGGAGTGAAGGAGACCATCCGGTGGGTGAACAAGGACGATGCACCGCATCGCGTTGTCGCAAGCGACGGCAGCTTCAAAAGCCCTTTGCTCGATACGGACGACCATTACGACTTCACACCGACCACTGCCGGGACGTTTCCTTATTTCTGTTCCCTTCATCCTCACATGACGGGAACGATCAAGGTGAGCTAAAAAATCGAGATCACTATTTACAACGATGGAGACGCAACACGAGATAAATTTTCAGGCAGGGCACACGCAACCTCCAATCATTTTTGGAATATGAACCGCGATATTAGGACTATTTTATTAACCGTTCTCGCTGGAGCCGTACTGATTGGCGGCGGATTGCTCTGGTTTATTTATCATGGCGTCAGCGCGCAGGAAGATCCTTCGGCGATGGAGACCGCGCTTGCCAATTGGGTTCGCAATGCCTCGGTCTCGGTATCTTCGGGCACCGAGAAGAATCCTATTCCGCAAACACCTGAAAATCTCAAGGAAGGCCGGGAGGATTTTGAGAACATGTGTGCGGGTTGTCATGCGAACAACGGCAGCGGCACACGAACGATGGCTGCACACATGTACCCCCGCTCGCCCGATTTACGCGCGAAGTCCACGCAGGATCTTACCGACGCGGAAATCTTTTACATCATTCGAAACGGCATTCGCCTGTCCGGAATGCCGGCCTGGCCGAGGCAGACCACGGAAGATAATTGGAAGCTGGTCCTCTTCATACGACATCTGCCAGCGCTTAGGCCCGATGAGGAATAAAGGAGATGAAGCGGTTCAATCCGGGGCGCTAAACTTCAAATTCTCGCTGGCGATGCTCGAAGTTCACGCGATCACGCACGTAAATTTTCTCGGCTCGGAAGTTGCGCATGTGTTTTCGGGTGAGCTTGCTGCGGGGGAGCATTCCTTTGTGTGGAGCAACCCCACCGGCTTGCCAGATGGGACGTATGAATGCCTCATTCGCTTTAACGGTCAGGTTGAGATGCTGCCAATCGTTCTACAGCGTTAACATTTCCGCTCTTTTAGAGGTAAATATGGCATAGAATGACAATTCATTAAATGCTGTTAGTTCGGCATCATCCCCAGCAGATCATTGAGCAATTTACAATAGCTACCACTTTTATGATTTCAAAGACGCTTTTTAAAATCGCTGTGTTCGTCACATTAGCCGTTGTGTTTGTGCAGCCAACCCGCGCTCAGTGGCTCTCCGCAAACGGATTAGGCGGAGCGTTCCCATCGTCGCTTGTAATGAGCGGTTCGAATATTTTTTCCGGCAGCGACTCCGGCATTATTCTCTCGACCGATAACGGCGCAACCTGGGCGATGGCCAATAACGGCCTCACGAACACGTCCGTCACGTCGCTCGTGTTGAGCGGCACGAATATCTTCGCCGGAACGCGAGGCGGCGTTTTTATTTCAACGAATCAAGGCGCAAACTGGAGCGCGACGAATGCCGGGTGGTCGGACACGATCGTTACCGCGCTCGCGGTACATGGGGCGCTGCTCTATGCCGGGTGCCGAACCAATGTCTTTCTCTCGACCGATAATGGCGCAACATGGGCGTTGCGCAATGTGGATCCTAGCGGTTTTAATTCGACCGTTAGTATTGCGTGCCTTGTGGTCAAAGGAACCAATGTATTTGCAGGAACCGATGCGGGCGTCTATCGGTCGGAAGATAGCGGTGCATATTGGGGGCAGGTGTTCACGTATGGGGGCGGTTTTCCCGATATCAATTCTCTGGTATTTAACGGCCCCTATCTTTATGCCGGCTCCTTCAGCGGGGTATTTGTCTCTTCGGATAATGGAGGAACATGGGCTCCTATGAATACGGGGCTGACGCCTGACTATGTATCGGCCCTTGCGGGTAATGGTTCAAACCTCTATGCGGGAACGACGTGGGGCGGCGTTTTTCGCTCCATTGATAATGCCAACTGGACGCCGGTCGTCAACGGCATCAATGATCCGGGGTTCTACACGTTGTTTGCGAGTGGTTCAACAGTGTTGGCGGGAACATCGAATGGTATTTTTATTTCAACGGATAATGCCGCAAGCTGGACTTCCGTGAATGCTTCGCTTGGCTATAGCGGGCCGAGTACGTTGGTTGGGGATGGCACAAACCTCTTTGCCGGCTCCTACCACGGTGCTTTCAAATCCACGGACAACGGGACTACCTGGAGATCGTTCGCAGCAAGCTTGGGAACTGACTCGATCCCTTGTTTTCTCCTGGATGGGTCCGATCTCTATGCGGGTACTGCCGCGATTCCAGGGGCCGGTGTTTTTCTCTCGACCGATTACGGCGCATCATGGGTTCCAAGGAATTCCGGATTAACCACCGGCACTGTAGAAGATCTTGTCAAGAACGGCAGCGGTCTTTTTACAGCATCGTATGGGGGTGGTGTTTTCTTTTCCAGCGATCGCGGTGCAAATTGGAACCCGGTCAATGCCGGACTTACGAACACGCAGGTCTTTAGACTGATGGCAAACGGCAACGATCTGTATGCCGCGACGTATGGAGGCCTTTTTCGCTCCACAAACAACGGAACGAATTGGACCAATATCGATGCCGGTTTACCGGATTCGTTAGTGGCATCCTTCGCGGCGATCGACTCAAACATATTCGCTCTGTTGTGGGGAGGGAGCCAGAATGTGCTCTTCCGTTCGAGTAATAAAGGTGCAAGCTGGACGCAGGCTGATGCCGGCTTGGTGAATCCCAGCTTTATAGCGGCGAGTGGTAAGAATCTATTTTCCGTTTCCTATTCCGGCAATATTTTCTTTTCGACCAATGATGGCATTGGGTGGAGCAAAGCCGATAGTATTTATACGAATGGCGATGGGGCATCCCTCATTCCGATCGGCACCTGGATGTTTGCTGTAACGCAGAACGGCCTTTGGAAGCAGCCCATAGCAGAGATCACCGGGCAGAGCGCGGTGGCGGAGACTTCTTCACCCACGCAAGATATTCAAATCTTCCCTAATCCCTTCTCGGAATCTACTAAGATCACTTTCACCTCTCAAGCTGCTGGATATGCGGAGGTATCCATTGTGAATATGCTTGGCGTGGAGGTTGAGCATCTCTTTTCGGGCGAGTTTGCGACGGGAGAGCATTCCGTTGTGTGGAGCAGCCCCACCGGTTTGCCGGATGGGATGTATGAATGCCTCATCCGCATGAATGGGCAGATTCAGTCGCTGCCGTTGGTGCTGATTCATTGAATTGTCTGAACCATGATTTATGGGATTTTTAAGATGAATGGGATGTTTTGAATCCAATCCCAGAAATCTCCATAATCTCATAGATCACGGTTCAGACTTTGCCCGATCCCATTTTTATTCATCCTAACGCTCTTGTCGAGTCCGACGCGATCGGTGCGGGTACGCGCGTGTGGGCATTCGCTCATGTCATGCAGGGCGCGCGGATAGGGGAGCGATGCAATATCGGGGATCACTCGTTTATTGAGTCAGGAGTTCTTATCGGCGATGATGTGACCATCAAGAATGGCGTAAGCGTTTGGGAAGGCGTGGAGATGGGGGATAAGGTTTTCGTTGGACCAAACGTGGCGTTCACGAACGATATGCGCCCTCGGAGTAGGGTCTATCACGAGCATGCTGAGCGAACGATGATCGGCGAGGGCGCATCCATCGGTGCAAACGCGACCATCCTGCCAGGTGCGCATATCGGCAAGTTTGCTATGATCGGCGCTGGTGCGGTTGTGACGAAGCCTGTTAAGGATTTCGAACTCGTTGTAGGCAATCCTGCTGTTCATGCTGGCTGGGTGAATGAACTCGGAGAAAAGGAAATTAGATGAAAGTACTCATAACTGGCGGAGCAGGATTTATAGGTTCTCATACAGCAGACTCGCTCATAGAGCGAGGAGATGATGTTGTCATTTTAGATAATCTTTCTAAGCCAGTGCATTTGAAGGGGATACCGACATACCTTCATCCAAAGGCTAAAGTTATCGTTGGCGATGTCCGAGATCCAAAGGTCTTCCTCGAAGCATTGCAAGGAGTGGATGCAGTGACTCATCTCGCTGCCTATCAGGATTATCTGCCGGATTTTAGCACGTTCTTCAGTGTCAATTCCGTTGGCACTGCATTGCTTTACGAGCTGATCGTAGCTAACAAATTACCCATCAAACGGGTGGTTGTTGCAAGTTCACAGGCAGTGAATGGCGAGGGGCTGTATCGCTGTGAAATACATGGACTTGTTGCACCCAGATCACGTCCCGTCGAGCAGTTAGAGCGTGCTGATTGGGCCATGAAATGCCCGGAGTGCGGAGAGCCATTAGAATGGCAATGGACTCCGGGAAGCTTTTCACATCCGGAAAATCAATATGCGCTTTCGAAGGAATCTCAAGAGAAAATGACGCTTTCTTTTGGCAGGAAATATGATATTCCAAGCGTTGCGCTTCGGTACTCCATCGTTCAGGGGCCACGACAATCGTTTTACAATGCTTATTCGGGAGCTTGCCGGATCTTCGCCCTGCATTATTTTTTCAAAAAGGCTCCGACGATCTACGAAGATGGTTTGATGCACCGCGATTTCGTCAATTACCGCGATGTGGTTAAGGCAAATCTGCTTGCCTTGGATGACGAGCGGCTTGTGGGCCAAAAGTTCAATGTGGGCGGCGGAAAGGCGTATTCCGTTAAGGAATTCGACCGGATCGTAGCCAAGATTTCTGGTTGCGAGGAGATAGAGCCGAGCATTCCGGGGGTCTTCAGATTTGGCGATACGAGGAATTCCTGCTCGGATATCAACAAGCTAAAAGCGGTCGGCTGGGAGCCGCGCGGGACGGTTCAGGAGAGCGTTCAGGAGTATGTGGATTGGTTGCGAAGTCAGACCGATGTTGGTGAGATATTCGAGTACGCAGAGAAGAACATGCGTTCGCTGAATGTGATACGGGACTCCAAGCGATAATTATGTTAACGGGGGATATTCACATACATTCGATGTAAATGTGACTTTACATAATGTATCTTATGGACATTTTACTTATCCACTCAAATCAATGAATTCAACGAGTTGCGGCGATACCTACATTCCGCGCAGCTTGCGGACTTTGCCTTTGGGTTTGGAATGCTGGCCAGATGGCGGCGCTAATGGATACTCGGTTTCAACCGTCCCGCGCATCATTTTTGAGAGTTTTACCTTAAGGAGCGACAGCTTAAATTGCGAGAGATAATCGATGAAATACTTACCATGCAAATGGTCGATCTCGTGTTGAATGACACGGGCAAGGATCTTCTCAGCCTCGATCTCAACTTCTTTTAAATTCCGATCCAGAAATCTTACACCTATCTTTTCTGGCCGAACGATCTCTTCCCGAATGCCAGGAAGACTCAGGCAACCCTCCTCAAATACCGACTCGCCATCCGTACCAATGAGCACCGGATTAATCAGGACAAGCTCGCCTTTTTCTTCCATGCCTGGGACGTGCTTTAAGTCGATCACGGTCAGTGCAAGGGACTTCCCTACCTGGTTCGCCGCAAGGCCCAAGCCCTCGGCATTTCGCATCGTGGCAACGAGGTTCTTGATGAGCTTTTGAAGCTCTGCGGTGTCTTCCTCGATCTGAGAGGTCTCCTGACGCAGGACGGGATGATCGAACGTGTATATGGGAAGAATGGGCATGGGCTGTGGACCTGAGGGGACTCGAACCCCTTACCTCGTCGTTGCGAACGACGCGCTCTACCAGATGAGCTACAGGCCCTGTTTCAATTAAAAATGAAGAATGGAGAATTAAGAGTTTGGGGATTCTCAATCCTGGGGGCTGAAAATGTTCTTTAGGGAGTGAGAGTTCCGACCCAATGGAGACTACGAAACAAAAGTGCAATAAAATTAACGGAATTTATGTAGCTCTCATTCTTTTATGATGCTTACATTATGATGCTTCCATGATAGCAATCCTGAAAGAGAAATTAGGCCGCCTGCCGCTACGATCCACGATGCTGTTTTTCGGGACACTGCTCGTCGTGGGTTATTACCGGCGTGGGTACTTTGCCGCGCTCTGGGTTCTCGGATGGACGGCTTTTTTTGCTGCAAGGTTTATTATCACGGTTAAGAGAAAAGTAGATCGTCAATTGAAGATCAATAGTACAGAATAATGCGCCTCCTACATTCGGTCGTTTTATCAGCCTTCTTGTTGCCATCCGCAGTGCTTGCACGCACCGATTCGGATTCCATCCATATTCCAGCGAATCTTAAATTCACAGTGAAGACCGTCACTGGCGATGAAGTGAATTTCAAGGATCTGCTCGGCAAAGGCCCCCTGCTCGTGAATTTTTGGGCGCTATGGTGCGAGCCATGCAAGCAGGAAATGAAGGCGTTCAGAGTGCTTTCTGAGAAGTTCAAAAGCGAGGGCGTGAACATGGTCGCGATCAATACCGATCAAGTCCGCTCGGTGGCGAAAGTGCGGGCATGGGTCACAACCCAGGGCATCGACTTCCCTGTTCTCCTCGATCCCGATGGCGACATTGCCCGCGATATTTTTTCGATGGAGTCACTACCTTACAGCCTTATTCTAATGCCAGATGGAACCGTGTATAAAAAACATATCGGCTACACCGCCGGCGATGAAAAAGAAACTGAAAAAGAGATCGTCGATCTGATCGCAGAGTTGAAGAAGAAGGGTTGAATCAAGTTTGTAAAATAAAAAAAGCCACGGAATTAATCCGAGGCTTTTTATGAAATTACTAATAAGGATTATCTCGAAATAACCATCGTCTGCGTTGCGCTAAACTCGCCGGACTGGAGTTTGTAGTAGTACATTCCGTTCGGAAGTGTGCCAACATTGAAGTTTGCACTGTGTGTACCAGCAGACTGAACCGTGTTAACGGCGGTTGCAACTTGTTGACCAAGTTGGTTATAGACCGTAAGCGTTACCGGCGCTGCGGTGGTAAGATTATAATCAATCTCAGTCGATGCACTCACCGGATTCGGGAAACACGGTTCCAAAACAAATTGTGGGTTGCCAGTCGCGTCCACCGCGCTTTCTAGCTGATTACTCATGTAAGCAATAATGATGAAATTCGAGTAAAAATAATCGGTGTGCGTCATATCCGCGTTCGTGAATTGGATACCAGCATAATCATTTTCATTGAATTGGTATGTTCGATTATTTGGATCATTAAGTATGTACATGCCACGATAGATATCCTGATCTGGGACAGTCAGCGGACTTTCCAAAGCGGGATTAAACGTTACAGAATCGCCACGGATTAGGAATTGCGTTACCGTAGCATCCGTATCAGTCGTATGCAGATCGATGAAGAAATCGGATCCCACGGTGGTGGGTAACTTATAGTTGAATTTGAGAATCGTGTCGTATACCTTCATCGCAACTAAATTATCCGTAGTGATAACTGACGATTGAAGTGGTTTGGCAATCATATCAAATCCAAAAAGTGTATCGGGGTTGGTTTGGCCTTGGATTGTTTCAAATAAGGTGATTCCGGGTCGCACTTCAACAACCAATGAGTCGGTTGTTCCATCGGTTGGCAAGGTCAGAGGAGCAAACAAAATCTCAACGCTGTCAAGATAACGATGACCAGTTCCAGCATATAATCCGGCCTTAGGTAGAGAAAACCGTTCGGCATAGCCGTCCATTACGAATTGCGAATCGATCGGGTTCGCCTGAGTTCCAAAATTGAGATTCAGATGGGATGGAAGAGAATACCAATTAAACATACCAGGATTGGTTGTGGTGTCGTAGTACGACATTGTGGTATCAGCATTTGCCAATTGCACATTTAATGGCTTTGAAAAATGGGGTGCGGGAGGCGAAATGAGCGGTGGGACATTAGTACGAGTGACCGTAGGGTGGAGAGCGGTATGAATAACCTGGGCATTTGCGCTCATGGACAGTATGAGCATAAATGTGAGAAGTGAAAATACTGTACCAATACGTTTCATTGTGTTCAAAAAGTTAAAGTGAAAACCGTTCGTGGGTTTCGATGCCGGATAAGTTTTTGGCTTCTATTCCCGTTCCTTACCAATAATAATAACCCGAAAACAAAGGAAAAGTTGCGGGGATTCGCCCACAATTATCAGACACTTAAGCGGCACCCAGAATTTCCGTTAATTTGGTGACTTCCAGCAAATGTTTGAGCTGCTCGCCGGGGGCATTCAAACGGAATTCAGCCCCATGCTCCTGCGCGGCCTGCCGAGCGGCGATTAGCATTCCTAGACCGGAGCTATTGACAAACCCTACCGCTCCGGCATCTATATCGACGCGGTTATAGGAAGTTGCCGCAAGGGACTCCCGAAGATCGACCGAGAATTTCATTGCGTCCGCACCGCCGATGAGGTCGCCGGTGAGATTGATCTGAAGTTTGCCAGAGGATGGTTGGAAGGATGACGTCATGGTTCAGAAACGCAATCAATAGTCATTGTCATTCCCACTCAACTGTCTTTTTAGGGCCGTCATTTCGAGCTGAGATTTGCGGAGTCGAGGAATCTCCAGAGATTCCTCGACTCCGTTCGTCATCGCTTCGCTCTGACGAACTTCGCTCGGAATGACAATTTAATATTTTAATATAAAATAAATTACGCAGTCGCCGGTACGTTCTTCGATGCCGATTGCTTGCGTCCGCCAACGGTGACGCGGGAAGTTTTCTTGGTATCGCGTTCGAGCCAATCGTAGGCGATAGCCGATGCCACGAAGATCGAAGAATATGTTCCAGTGATAACGCCGATGAGCATCGTAAATGCAAAACCACGCAGCACTTCCCCACCCCAGATAAATAATACGAGGAGCGTCAAGAACACCGTTCCCGATGTGATGATCGTTCGAGGCAACGTTTCGTTGATGGCTCGATTCATGATCTCTTTCAGGGTCTGGCCTTTGTATTTACGCTGATCTTCGCGGATACGGTCGAAGATGATAACGGTATCGTTCACCGAAAATCCAACGATGGTCAGGAATGCGGCGAGCAGCGTGGAATTCATTTCGAGATTGAGCCACGGCACAAGTCCGTTACAAATCACAGCAAATGCAAATGCCACGAGCACATCATGCACGATAGCGATAACAGCTCCCATTCCATACACGAACCGGAACCGGAACGTGAGATAAATAAGGATGACGATGCACGTGAAAAAGACCGCGAGAAAAGCCTTTTGCCTTAGCTCCGCTCCGATCTTCGGACCGATGTGCTGCTCCTGCATCAGCTCAGCTTTGTTGCTCTGGAACCCGCTTGCAACTGCGTCCATTACTTTTTTCGTTGCTTCGGAACCTGCTTGCGCTCCTTGGGCGCCTTCACGCACACGGATGAGCACACCGGATTCATCCTTGCCATAATATTTTACTTCGGCTCCGCGAATAGCAGCCTTATCGAGCGAAGCCCGAACCTCCTCGATGCCCACATTCTTTTGGAACTGAAGCTGAACCTCCGTGCCGCCGGCAAAATCAATACCGTACTCGATGCCTCGAAAGAGTGCCCAGACGATACCCGCCATCGTTACGAACGTTGAGACGTAGTACCAAATGCGGCGCTTGCCGATGAAATCAATATTTGTTTTGCGAAAAAAATGCATAGCTTAAAAATTAAGCCCCACTCCCAGCAGGGAGAGGGGTTGGGGTGAGGTTCCCCTATTATCCAAATTTAATGAGTTCCGGATTCCGTTCCATGATAAGATCGAATACGACGCGAGTAATAATGATCGCAGTAAAGAGCGAGGCTGCCACACCGATCATGAGCGTTACTGCAAATCCCTGTACCGTCCCGGTTCCAAAGGCATAGAGAATAACTCCGGAAAAGAATGCAGTTAAATGGCCATCGAAGATCGGTGCGAAGGCGCGACGGTATCCATCGTCCATCGCAAGTTTTAGCGACTTACCGAGCGATAGTTCCTCGCGAATACGCTCGTAGATCAGTACGTTTGCATCGACGGCGATACCGACGGTTAGCACAAGTCCAGCCATACCAGGTAAGGTAAGCGTTGCACCGAACGTCGCAAGCACTGCTGCGGTAAAGAGAAGATTTATCATAACCGCCAGATCGGCAACCACGCCGCCCGTGACGTAATAAAATCCCATGAAAAGAACGACCACGATAAGGCTCCAAATAACGGAAGCCAATCCTTTCGAGATCGAATCGGCTCCAAGCGAGGGGCCAACGACAGATTCCTGTATGATCTTAACTGGAGCCGGAAGCGCACCGGCTTTGAGAACGATCTTCAGCAGGTTCGCCTCATTCATATCGCCGATGCCAGTGATCTGCGAGTTCCCACTTGGAATTTCGCCAAGCACTTTCGGAGCGGAATAAATTACACTATCGAGCACGATCGCGACCTGTTTGTTGATGTTGGCATGCGTTATGCGGCGCCACACGCGGGTTCCATCGTCATCCATTTGCATCGAGACTTCCGGCTTGCCCGTTTGCTGATCTACGTCCGTCGTGGCCTGAACGATCGCTTTACCGGTCAGCTCCGGCTGGCTGTTTAAGAAATACACCTGATAGACATTCTCATTTTTACCGGTTGGAAGCGGACGGCTGAACATGATGCTCATCTCGTCAGCATAAATACGTTTCACATCTGGGCGATTAAGAATGCTCTTAATGATCGTGCGATCCGCATCCGTTACATAAATATCGTTGCTTTGGCGCGATGCACCTTTCATCAGGATCGCTGTGAAGGGATGCGTCTTTGCAAAATGAGCATACTTCTGTTCTTGCGACATTCCGATCTCCGCAATGGAATCGGCAACATGCGCAGAATCCTCAGGAGTGGCAGCAGTCGTTGGCTTAGCAGTGGAATCTTTTTGGGTGGAGTCTGCTACCGAAGCAGTTGTAGTAGATTTCGCTTTCGAGGAATCTACTTTTGCGCTATCGAGCTTTTCGAGTTTTGCAAGCGTCGTATCGCCGCTCAAATGCTGATCGATATGGTCGATCACACGTTTGGCAATATCCGGATCTTTCAATGTGCGGAATTCCAACTGCGCCGTTCCCTGCAACAGCTGATGCACTTGCGTTGGGTCTCCAACGCCTGGAAGCTCGATAATAATGCGGCGCGAACCCTCCTTCTGGATGGTCGGCTCCGTCAATCCAAATTGATCGACGCGGTTTCGGATGATCTCGATAGCGCGATCGACGGCTTCATCCACGCCTTTTTGTAACGCGGCCTGAATGGAGCCATCGTCACCGGCGCCAGCTTCATTGAAGTAAAAATAATTCGCGAGCGATTTACCCTTTGGCTTTGCGATCTCCTTAAAATGCTGGACGAACATCGGAACAATAGGATTTTCGCTTGTCGCTTCATCCTTCGCCGTTGCATCCATCACCTGCTGGAACAGGTCGTCTTTCTGAAGCGCCTGTTCGTCAATGAATTTCAGGACATCCACTTCCATAGTGACATAGATACCGCCTCGGAGATCGAGACCGAGCTTGATGGCCTTTGCGTTTGCATCCTTTAGATCCTGGCCGTTGTCATTATCCCATTTGATCTTTTTTAAGGAGTCCTGCGTCGAAGTACCAAAGCGATCGACCTCGCTTTTGAGTTGCTGAGACTTGTAGGTAGGATAAAGCGCATAGACCGCTCCGGCGATACAGAGCAGAATAATGATAATTTTAGCGCGGTTTTTCTTCACGTATAGAAATATGGAAAATTCTTATGAATTTCGAGGGTTTTTGCGGTCGGAAGGCCCAGCCTCCCGAATTGCCAGTGCAGTAAAACTTTGGGACGGTGTTATGTTCCCCTAAAGCCCGATTATTGTTAGCATTAACAACTTAGGATCTGCCAAGAAACTCAACCATCGGCAGCCCGGCAAGGAAAACTTTGCCTAAAATTTCCGGCAATTCTTCAGAGAGCAAGTCCGATTCTTTCAGATCGGCACCAAAGAGAAAGCTTTTCATTTTGAGATATTTCGCGGCTAGGTGGTCTTCACTATATCCTTGTGGAATGCGTTTTAGCGTTTCGCCGGTCAGCCCTTTGGGATAATTTTTCTTAAAACTTGCCGTATTCAGTATTTTATCGAAATCCTTCTGCTTCGCTGCTATCTTGGTTCTAATTTGCTTGAGATACGGTGGGATGGGCATCCACACTCCTCCACCGGCGAAGGTGCTCATGCCCTTGCCAGTTTTTGCGGGTTCGAATCCCATGTAATATCCACACCATTCTTCTTTCTTCGTATCGGCAAGTGGGAATGAGAGACCAATGTGTGTCTTGTATGGAGATTTATCGGCGCTAAAACGAATATCGCGGTTGATGCGAAAAAGGGAGGTCTTTGCATTGCCTATGATCGGCATTTTATGATCACGAAAATAGCTTCCCATTGCAAAAGCCAGCGCCTTGGATGGTTCGCGCAGATACATCTCGTAATCCTCGCGGTGCGCCTCGAACCAATCCTTGTTATTATTTTTCTTCAGCCCATGAAGGAATTTGAACATATCTTTCGAAAATCCTTCGAAGGAAGGCGTCGGTTCGTCTGGTGTTGAAAATTTGGGAGACGTCTTTGCCATACTAATAGTAAACTATAAAATAAAGAGACACAGCAAACAATCATTCACGCTAAAACGGCTCCTTCCGCAGCGTGAACTGGAACGCGCTCCCCTTCCCTGCTTCGCTTGTTACGCTGATCCTGCCATGATGGGCTTCCGTGATATGCTTGACGATCGCAAGGCCAAGACCCGTTCCACCTGGCGACGACCGCGCGCGGCCTTTATCTACGCGGTAAAAGCGCTCGAACAAACGTGGTAAATGTTCCGCAGCAATTCCCACTCCGGTATCGACGACACGAACGGTGAGTTCATCGTGGGTTGGATCGGCATTGTGCAGTTCGATCTTGATCGAGCCGCCATTTTCGGAATATTTAATGGCATTATCGACAAGATTGATGAGTACCTGTTTCACGCGCTCTTTGTCCGCATACACGTTCACCTCATGATGCGGTAAAACATTCCCAGTGAAATACAGCTCGATGTTCTTTGCGCGGGCAAGCGGCTGCATTTCGTTCGTGAAATCGCGTAGGAACGGTTGAAGATCGAACATACGAAAACTCATCCGCATCTCGCCGGACTCGATGCGAGAAATATCAATAAGATCGTTCAACAAATTATTCAGGCGTTCTGCCTGCAATCGCGCACGGAACAGAAAATCCCGATTGACAGCAGGGTCATCCACGGCGCCATCGAGCAGCGTCTCGATAAATCCCTGCACGGCGAAAATGGGCGTCCGGAGTTCGTGAGATACGTTTCCTAGGAACTCGCTTCGGACCCGCTCCAGCTTTTCGCGCGCCTGATCGTCGCGGCGTTGTTTTTCGGCTATCTGGTCGATCACGATGGAAAGCGCGCGCAGTTCTTCCGGCGGTGTTATAGCGGTCGTCGTGCTGCGGAATTCGAGATGCCCCTGCGTATCAACCGTTGGCATCAATTGACGGATCGGACGAATAAGATGGCCTGCATGCCATAGGCTGGCAAGCGAAAGAACGAGAACCAATGCTATAGAGGCCCAAACAGCGGTTGCCAAAAGCAAGGGAACCCATGACGCAATGGCAAGGTCTCCTACCAATAAAACGATACAGACCAGGATGATCGGGAATGCCGCAGCCTGAACGCGAAGCGATGGCACGTTATGATTCTAAAATATAGCGGTATCCAACACCCTTGACCGTTTCGATGCGTTTACCGTAGTTCCCAAGCTTTTCTCGGACTTTGAAAATGTGAACATCGACCGTCCGCTCCACGACGAACGTGTCACGTCCCCATACTTCATCGAGCAGCACCTCGCGTTTATAGATGCGGCCGGGATGTGCGGCCAAAAAATACAGCAATTCAAACTCCTTGCGTGGAAAAAAAGTCTCTTTATCATTGACAAACACTTTGTAAGAGCTTCGGTCTATCTTTACACCCGCTGAGACGATCTTTTCGTTTTCCGCAGGAGCAGCCTGTTCCGAGCGCTCGAAGCGGCGCAGAAGCGATTTTACGCGAGCAACCAAAATACGGGGTGATACCGGCTTCTGCACGTAATCATCTGCGCCAAGTTCGAGCGAGACGATCTGATCGACCTCACCAGCACGAGCGGTAAGAAATAGAACTGGAATGTTCGCTGTTTTCGGATTTGAGCGAATGGCGCGGCACGCCTCGAAGCCATCCATTTCCGGCATCATAATATCGAGAATGATGAGCGAAACGGGGGCTATTTCGAGCTTTTCTAATGCCTCCCTTCCATTCGCGGCAGTTTCAGTGGCAAATCCTTCACGAGTAAGGTTATACGCGAGCATGTCGCGGATGTCCTGCTCGTCGTCCGTGATGAGGATGGTTTTTGTCATCGAATCGTGTTAACAGGGGTTCGTCACTGTAAGTGCTTAGAAAGGGATGGATTCATCATTTCTTAATAATTGAGTGATAAATCCAAAATATTCTTAACGATTTGATAATATAGACATAACGAATTGTTGTTAGACGAATAGTAAAACTACGGTGTTTAATTGTTCTATACAAACTAAATAGCCTATACACATGAGCGTGGAAGTTGCCGAAAAGCAGTACGAAGAAACGAAGCGCGTCGTTCGAATGCCGGAGATCCTATCTCGACAAGAGCGAGCTATGCCAAATAAGATCACAACCAACGATCTCAATCTTTATTATGGTACGAAGCAGGCGCTTCGATCCATTTCGCTCGACATTGCCGAGCGCCAGGTCACAGCATTTATCGGCCCATCCGGTTGCGGAAAATCCACCTATCTCCGGACGCTCAACCGCATGAACGATCTTATTGCTGGCGTTAAGATCACAGGGAATATTCACATTGACGGAGTTGACATTTATCAAAAAGGATTGGATGTTGTCGATCTGCGTAAGCGCGTCGGCATGGTCTTTCAAAAATCGAATCCGTTCCCAAAATCCATTTGGGAAAATGTGGCGTATGGACCGAAAGTTTTAGGAACTCGAAATAAAGCTCGTCTCAACGAGATCGTAGAAAAAAGCCTCATACAGGCTGCGATCTGGGAAGAAGTAAAAGACCGCCTGCATCACAGCGCAATGGGCCTCTCCGGCGGGCAGCAACAGCGCCTTTGCATTGCGCGCGCGCTCGCCGTCGAGCCGGATGTGTTGCTGATGGATGAACCTGCCAGCGCGCTCGACCCCATCTCGACCGCCAAGATCGAAGAACTTATTTTTCAACTCAAAGAAAATTATACGATCGTGATCGTTACGCACAATATGCAGCAGGCCGCGCGCGTTAGCGATGTAACCGCTTTTTTCTATATCGGAGAACTCATCGAGGCCGGGGCAACGAAAGACATTTTTACCAATCCGAAGAAAAAGCAAACCGAAGATTATATTACCGGAAGATTTGGATAACACTATTTACGCCACATCATTGTCAAGAGTACACAGACACTTCGAGGACGAGCTGGATACGCTCCGATCTCAGCTCATTCGCATGGGTTCCCTTGTCGATGAGCAGGTCGAGACCGCGATCCGTGCATTGAACGAGTCGAATCAGGAACTCGCTAAATTCGTCATCGCGCGCGAGGAGCGTGTGAACGAGCTTGATCTCACGATCGACGGCCAATGTCAGCGTATATTTGCGCTCGCCCAACCTGTCGCCGTCGATCTGCGTTTGTTGCTTGCGGCGATGCGTATGAACAGCGATTTTGAACGCATTGGCGATATTGCCGTCAATATCGCCGAGCGCGTCGAAGCATTGGAAGACTATGCAGCTCTCGTGGAGCGTGTTGGCGCCAACGAAATGATCGTGACCTCACGCAATATGCTCACCAGCGTGCTTAATGCTTTCATTCATAGCGATAGCGACGAAGCCCGATCTGTTTTCGAAAGTGAAGATCGGGTGGACGATCTCAATCGTCAGATATTCTTCAATCTTATCGACGAGATGAAATCCGATCCTGTTATGATCGAACCTGCGGCGCATCTTATGGCGCTGCTCCGACACATCGAACGCCTTGCCGACCACGCCACGAACATTGCCGAGAACGTCATCTTCGTTGCCGAAGCCAAGCTCATGCGGCACCATACCAGCAGCCTTTCGGCGGGATTGTAGTTGATGGCAGCTCCGTTAGGAGCGTAATCTTTGTAGCCGTGGGTTTCAACCCACGGTATCAAATGGCTTAACGATGGGACTCTACGTTAAAGCGCGTGGCCGTGGAGGATACGGGGCGCAGCATGGGGAATTGTTGTAAAGAATTATTGTCCATGCTACATCATTATAGTAGCAACGCAAAATATTACTCTTTCCAGACTTCCAATCTTAATATAACAGCGTATTGTCCTCTGTGCAATTCAAACTAACCGCGCGCTGTTTAGATTATCAATGTTAAAAAGCATTACAATCGAAGGATTTAAGTCCATCAAGAAGGAGCAAATTACTCTTGGCGCCTTGAACGTACTTATCGGTGCCAACGGCAGCGGAAAATCGAATTTTATTTCATTCTTTCGATTCATTCAACAGATGACATCCGGCAGCTTGCAGGAGTACGTAGGCAGAAGCGGCGGCGCCGATGCCCTCTTGTATTATGGAGCTAAAACTACCGAACAACTTGCGGTCAATTTATTGTGGAGCGAAGGTAAAGAGGAATTCGAGTATAAAGCGAGACTGGTTACGTCTACTCAAGGGCGTTTAGTGTTTAGAGAAGAGCACATTAGTGGCCCCACTGCCTATAAGAATAAGGGCTTTATTGTGGATTTGGGAGGAGGGCAGTTCGAAACGAGAATACCCGAAGAGATCGCAAGGATGAAGGCCAAGGGAAGAGTGTTTTTCATTGCAGATAAAATCGTAGATCGATTATCTGGATGGAGAGTCTACCATTTTCACGACACTAGCTCAAATGCGAAAGTCAAGCTGCCCTCAGACATCAAGGACAATTCCTTTCTAAAATCTGATGCTTCGAATCTTGCCCCATATCTTTACTGGCTCAGAGAGGTGAAGCCGGAATATTATTCCAAGATCGTCAGGACAGTTAGATTAGCGGCTCCGTTTTTCAAAGACTTTCATTTGCGCTTGGATGCTTTTGGAGGTAATACAATTCTTTTAGAGTGGCTGGAGCAAGGCTCAGATACGCCGTTCGGCCCCGATGCGCTATCCGATGGGACTCTACGTTTCATTTGCCTCGCTACTCTGCTCCAGCAGCCTACGATAAGGATGCCTTCAACAATTCTGATTGACGAACCGGAATTGGGCTTGCACCCATATGCGATTACACTGCTTGCGGGCATGCTCCAAAGCATAGCAACGGAGCGGCAGGTAATAGTTTCTACGCAATCGGTCCCTTTAGTCAATCAATTCAACGCGCAGGAATTAATCGTAGTGAATCGGGAGGGGGGGGAATCCAAATTCCAGCGTTTGAATATTCTCGATCTCGAAGCCTGGATGGGTGAATATGCTTTGGGTGAGCTGTGGGAGAAGAATTTGCTCGGAGGGCGTCCAGGCCGATGACGCAGGTTCTTGTTCTTGCCGAAGGCCAAACAGAAGAAACCTTCCTAAAGGAGGTCGTTGCCCCGTACCTTCATCCATTCGGCGTTTCCCTCGCCATAACGGTGCTCAAAACGAAGCGTGTTGTAAACGCTCCAGATTTTAAGGGTGGGATTAGTTCTTATTCCCAGCTTCAGCGTGACCTTCGCTTGCTACTCGCAAATAAACATTCATTCCCAGTTACCACGATGATAGACTTTTATGGGTTACCATCCGAATCACCTGGAATTAAGGATATGCCTGTCGGTGACTGTTATACAAAAGTCGCACATGTGGAACGCAATATTGAAAAAGATTTTAACGACCGAAGACTACACGTTTATCTGGAATTGCATGAATTCGAAGCCTTCGCTTTCGTTGATCCCAAACTCCTATTGCAACTATATCCATCAGAAGAAGCAGCCATTAAAAAACTTTCCGCAGTGCGAGCGGCGCATGAGACTCCCGAGCATATAAATCTTGGCGCAGAGACGGCACCCTCAAAACGCATAGTGAAGGAGCTAAAGCGATATAAAAAGGCGATCGATGGGCCATCGCTTGCTGTGGAACTCGGTGTAGATATGCTGTGCCGAAGTTGCAAACACTTTGGAGAATGGATTGCTTGGCTCAAGAGTCTCGAACTGTCGAATGCATCCTAATCAAATTGCATCCCTCCCGAGCAGCACTATACCGCGTGGCTTGTGTCGCTCGCATCGCGCGGCGCGGGTAGGGACTGCTGCGTAGCACGGCGGGGAGCAAAATCATGCTCTCACCGGCTCCCAAAAGATCTCACAGCGTTCACGCTATTGCTAAAACCGTTTTTGCTTTGGAAGGATGGCTTTCGCAATTACCATTCATCCAAGTCCTAAAGTTACTTAAGGACGGATAGAGATCGTTGTCGTCGCATTCGCTAAGGAATGCTTCGAGGAGAAATCGCGACGACCACAAAACTTTTCGTTTTCGCCGGATTTCTAAAGAAGCGGATACCGCTTCATTGATGCCTTTATTCATTGATTTTTAATATGATTAAAATAATAAGGATCGCGTGTGCAATCAATATAATAGTACCAAAAATAAGTGCCGAAATAAAAAAAGCGCGCTTGTATTCAAAGACAAGCAGGGCTTTTAAGATGAAAATCACAGTCCCCATAGAGAACATGCGACGCATTCATCCATTCCCTTTCAATGGGTACGAGGGTAGTCATAGGAAGATTCGAATTCTGATATTATGTCTTTGTTGCAACGAGTAAACCACACCGATGGGCAAACATGTACCACGATTCGCAGGATTTTCAGGATTCGGGAAGGATAGAAAATTTCGAATTTCGTGGCGTCTCGGAAAAGTGTCGTATATTAGGTGGTGAGATGATGGGCACCTATATCAATTTTCAATTAAGAATTGAGAATTAAGAAAGGGGCTGCGCTTGCTCTTTGAAAACGGTTGCAGTAGGTTTTCTGAATGAAGATGTTCTCAGAGAAAAGGTGCTCAAAGTTAAAGTAAATTCTAGTTAATGAACGACATATTCAAAAAAAAATATGAAAAAATGGTGAATGCGGTTGAATTTCGAAGGTCAACGTAACAATGATTCCCAAATCCATGCTACAAAGGCACCTATTTCTTAGGGAAAAAATGAGCTTGGACTATGGGATTATCGGGGATGGACAGGATCGGGGAAAGGGTTACCCACGATCCGAGGTTTGTCGTGGCGCTTGAAAATCGGAGGTTCGAAGGACTTCCCGTTCTTTTATTCGTAATTTTGTATGATTTTCAACTAAAAAATATAACTATGATAAATTCAACAGCGAAAGCACAATGGAACGGCGTCGTAAAAAGCGGTAATGGCGAAATGGTCACGGGCGGAGTCCCCTTTCCTTATTCGTTCAACTCACGTATGGAGGGCGGCGCTGGCTCGACACCGGAAGGTATGCTTGCGGCCGCGCTTTCGGGCTGCTATTCGATGGCGATCAGCGGCTCGCTCGAACGAGCTGGATTTCCGCCACAGCAGGTCAATACTGCAGGCACTGCACATTTCGATAACATCGGTGGCGCCTGGACGGTGGTATCGATCGATCTCGATGTCAAGGCAAATGTGCCCGGCATTGACGATGCGAAATTTCAGGAGATCGCACAGGCGACGAAATCGACCTGTCCGGTATCGCGGGCACTTACGGCAGTCCAGATCAATGTGAGCGCATCGCTCGTGTAACGGCGCATGCGCCTACGTCCCCGTTCACCACGCGATCTTGCGGCGATCTTCCTGCTTGTACTTTCGCTCGTGGTGTTCGGGCTGCAACTTCGTTCACTATACACGGTTCCCGTTTTCGATGCTGCCCGCTGGGGCGGCGATGAAACATGGTTGATGCGCGAGTTCGTGCATCAGGCCGAGCACGGCGCATTGATCTATCCGGAATCGTTTGGTGAGCCGGTACGCACCAATGGCGTGCTGGCCGGAAGCATGTGGGGTAATGCTCTGATCTATGGCGTTTCGGGAATCATCTTTTTCCCACAGTTCGATTATGTATCGATCGGCAGAACGGTAACGGCAATTCTGGCTCTGCTATTGATCGGAAGTCTTTATTTCATTTCTCGAAGGATAGGTGTGTCTCCATTTCTAAGCGCAAGCGCTGTCGCAGTAATGGTTCTTTCGAAGGGATTTGTGCTTGCAGCTCATTCGGCACGGTATGATCTACTGACCGGGCTTGTGCTGATATGGTATTGCTACTATCTCTCGAAGATAGAAGTTGCCGGGATGCGACAAACATTCATTGCCGGAGCATTGGGAATTTTTACAATTTGCTTTTCACCGCATTTGCTGACGCTTTCTGCTGGAGCATCGCTCGCATTCCTTATCGGCATTCGCATGTGGCAAAAGCCATCCAAACTTAGTGCATGGATCGTTGGAACGGCCGCAGGAATTGCGGTTCTTTCAGTTTCTTACATGGTAGGTTCTGGCGAGTTCTCGCTGTTCGGGCGAGGAGGAAAAGCTGGGATATTTAGTTTTGTGCTGAATGAGATTCCCATTCTTAGACCTTTTTCTCGCAACGTACAGCTTTCGAACATTACGGAACGATTCCAATTACTTCTAACCGATTTACCCGAGATGCTTTTCGCTGTTGGTATATCGATGGCGTTGCTGGTCACCTATTATTTACGCCGACGAAGGAATCTTGAACGGGGAATCGCTTTCGATATTACTTTCTCCAAAAGCCAACGTTTCTTTTTATACTCTGCTTTTCTTTGCACGTTGCTTTGGCTGCTGACCGAAGGCAGCCGTCCCTATTACCTTTTTCATATCGCGCCAATGCTTCTCATGGCTTGCGGGATCATTGTCGAGCGATCGTTCAAGACATTTTCAAGGCAGCAGCTCGTAGAATTGGGGTGCTTCATATTTATGTCATTTGTAATTATTTTCGGATTAAATCATGCAATTCCGGATTCAAAGTTCGGGGAATTTATTTCGCATGATCAGCAATCCGCCGTTACTACATTTCTACAAGAAGTGAGAAACACTTCCCAACAAAAAAGCAGGATTCTATTCGATGTTGCCGGCCTCGACCGCGCACTGATGGATACTTCGACTCAAGTTCTTACGCTCGACATGTTCCAGCCACCTCCGAATGCGGAATTGCTGGTGAATAAACTGAGGTCGAATAATATCGACTACATTGTACTCCGCTCAAGTCCAGCGGGAACAGCTTTTGAGCCAGGAAGAGCGCTAATTCCACATGTGCTGGATTCCATCGGAGTTATTCAGGATTCTATGCTCGGATTTTTCTACGACGATGGTAGAAGCTACGGTGCAAGCATCGGCGAGCTTCGCAAGCAGGGATTAGACACTCTTCGACTCTACCGGCTTCGAAAGAATTAACCCGCAGGGTTATCACTAAGCAGTTTTTCCAAATCTTTTGGTTCTGTTATCGGCAACTCGCAGACGAAATTCCGACAGAGATATACTGTTGTTTTTCCTTCCACCGCCTGGAGTGATCCCGTGAAAGCGTTTGGTGAATTTTCTGCTCGAACTTTAACGGATAGAGGCATATAATAGGAGTTCAATACCTGCCTGAACTCTGATGTATCATTACCAGCGAGAACGATCTGTACCACACCGTTTTGCAACCAAAATGCCGATGACATCATCGCAGGCATCGAATAGGGATAATTCCCGATCTTCGCAATGAACGTTCGAAGGATTTCTTCAGCACGAGATTTGAAGCGATCGTCGCCCGTCAGATTTGCTAAACGAAAGAGATTCATCGCGGCAATAGAGTTCCCACTCGGTTCTGCACCGTCGTATTCATTCTTAGATCGTAAGATAAGGTCTTCGGATTCTCGTGCATTGAAATACCCACCCTGTTTTTCATCAAAAAGAATGCGATCCTGCTCAGCTTGGAGTTCAATAGCTCGCTCTATCCAAACAGCATCGAACGTCGCTTCGTACAGATCGAGATAACCTTTGATAAGGAATGCATAATCATCAAGATAAGCATCGAAGCGCGCTTCCCCATCGCGCCAGCGGTGCAATAGATTACTTCCCTGCCGGAGATTCTGCCAGATGAACTGCCCTGCATTAGTGGCAGCATTAATATATCTCGGCTCGTTCAAAATATCGCCAGCCCGCGCTATGGCTCCGATCATCAGGCCATTCCAGGATGTGAGAATCTTATCGTCCGGCAGTGGACGGATCCGTTTTTTCCGAATTGCAAAAAGCTTTTCTCGAAGTGCAGCAAACGACTTGTGGGCCGGATGGGACAATTCTGTGACATATAAAACATTGTTGCCATGTTCGAAATTACCCCCTCGCGTGATGCCGTAATAATTCGCAAAGTTACCTGCATCGGGGCCGAGAGCCTCCTCGATCTGTGCGAGTGTCCACACATAAAACTTTCCTTCCTCGCCTTCGGAATCGGCATCCTCTGCGCTGAAAAATGCGCCTTCGGGATGAGTCATAGCGCGCAAGATATATTCGAGAATATCGGAAACGACATCCCTAAAGAACGGATCATGTGTGACCTGCCACGCATCGAGATAGGAATGTACAAGCTGTGCCTGATCGTACAGCATTTTCTCGAAATGCGAAATGCGCCAATACCGATCGACGGAATAGCGATGGAATCCCCCGCCTATATGATCGTGCATTCCGCCAAGTGCCATTTTACGCAGCGTAAAGAGCGCCATATCGCGTGCCTGGGTATCGCCCGATGCGGCAAAATAGTTGAAGAGAAAATCGAACTGTACAGGACGTGGAAATTTTGGAGCGCCGCCAAAACCGCCTTCTGCTGGGTCGAATGATTGTTGGAAGTATTGAAATGTTGTTTCAATTACATTCTGCAAGTTTGGCGATGGAGACCGGTCATTGTTTTTGGGATTTTGCAATGCCCGTGTTATCCCAGCAGCCGACTCAAGCAGCGTCTCTCGTTCGGTCGTCCATAATTCGTGAATTCTTTCAATAAGTTGTGTGAAACTCGGCCGGCCATGCGCAGGAACAGGTGGGAAATACGTTCCGGCAAAAAATGGCTTGAGATCGGGCGCAAGAAATAGCGACATCGGCCAGCCGCCGGAACCTGTCATCCCTTGCAATGCAGACATATACACCGCATCGACATCCGGCCGTTCTTCCCGATCTACTTTGATTGAGATAAAATTTGCATTTAGAAGTTCTGCAACCGATTCCGATTCGAAGCTCTCGCGCTCCATGACATGACACCAATGACAAGTGCTGTAACCGATGGAAAGAAAGATCGGCTTATGTTCTAAACGGGCTTTTTCAAATGCTTCTTCACCCCACGGATACCAATCGACAGGATTATGCGCGTGTTGAAGAAGATAGGGAGATTTTTCTTTTGCGAGGCGGTTCGTGTGCATTACTTTTGCGATCCTCACAACGAAGGCATCGTTTGAGCGGCCGGGAACCTGTGATTTCGCAATGCGGCAAAATGATGCGGCCTCTCACATACCAGCACGCGCGCGCCGCGAGCAACCGCCTGATCGAATTCCAGTTCTGTTCCGATCGTATAGACTCCGAGTAAGATATTCTGTCGAGCAATATCAGCCAGGCCGTCGGGTGTGAGTTCTGATATTTGGCAGGCATAACCCGTTGCACGAGCGGCCGTCATAAGTTCGGACGGCAGATAGCTTTTTAGCGGACGGTCAAAAACGATCGGATCTGCAAAGGAGCGGAATGTGAATAGCGCTCGCATTTCGTCATCCGGATGGATGATACACGTTGGAATTTTCCAGCCGGCCTCACGCAAGAAATCGGGGCGGAACGACGAGAGCAGAACATCTTCATCCACGCGAAGCTCTGTTAATAGTTCGACAAGTGCGTGCATGAATCGCTTCGGATCGCGCGCGGAATATTCTTTGATCTCGATATTGAAATAGGTCTTTCCTTTACCGATCGTCAATACTTCTGTAAGCGACGCAACACCATGCTCTTTTAATTTAGAATACAGGGTGTGATGGATCGCGGCTCCCAGCTCCGCATGTTTTTCATCGTGGTAGCAGACGAATTCTTCGTCTGCCGACCATTGCACATCCACTTCGATCATGTCTGCGCCGGAGACTAGCGCGGAAGCTATCGCTTCGATGCTATTTTCTTTTGCGCCCAGCGACGTATCGCCGCGATGGGCGACGATCATGGGACGTGCAGCAAAAGGGTAATCTTTTAAAGGAAACATCGTTCGAGAATGCTTTAATAAGTTCCTATCGCTTACCGAGACGGCAGACTGGTAATATTTACGCTGCTGGTGCTTGCGGGTGTATTGCAACCTTCGGGGCCATTGTCGATTGAGCCATAAACGATGGTAATTGTTGGCTGCATGGTATGAACTTCAGCAGAATCGGTAGAATGGAATGACATGCCATAGTATATTTCGTCAATATTAGGAACCGTATCTTGAAAACCGACATAAGCATACGTTGCATTCTGTGTGATCGAGTCAGAGGTGATCAGCGGAGACTGAAACAGCACAATGGCTCCCGCTGGAACATGCTTCGTTATATCGAAACCCACTGTTCCCTGCCGGTATCTAAGCTGAAGCGTGAAATCATCATCGGCGGTTCCGGTATTTTGGATGCCGAACGTATAGATCGGATAGTAGGCGGAATCCCCGGTTGAAAGATCTATATCTCGGCCATACGTCTCCTGGAACATCGAGTTCACGATGTTAGGCGACGAATCCTTATGGGAAGGCTGGCAGCACGATGAAAGCAATATCATGCCGGTGCAGCCAACGAGAGCGAGTGTTGTGCGAAGCATTGTTAGGTAAACCCGCGAGCAGTGGAAAAAATGCGCTACTCCCATTCAATAGTCGCAGGCGGTTTTGAACTTATGTCATATACCACGCGGCTCAGACCACGCACTTCATTCGCAATTCGGTTCGAAACATGAGCGAGAAATTCGTGTGGGAGATGCGCCCAGTCGGCAGTCATGCCATCCACGCTGGTTACGGCTCTGAGTGCAACTACATTTTCGTAGGTACGCTCATCCCCCATCACGCCAACGGTTTGCACAGGCAGCACGACCGCAAATGCCTGCCACGTTTCCTGATATAATTTCCATGCGCGAAGCTCTTCGATAAAAATAGCATCGGCAGATCGGAGCAATTCAAGTTTTGGACGAGTAATATCGCCAATTACACGGATTGCAAGGCCAGGTCCTGGAAAAGGATGCCTATCAATAAAATGCTCGGGAATTCCTAATGCACGACCAACATTGCGGACTTCATCCTTGAATAATTCTCGCAATGGCTCGATGAGCTTTAGGTGCATCTTTTCCGGCAAGCCGCCAACGTTGTGATGAGATTTGATCGTTGCTGATGGGCCTTTGAATGAAAGTGATTCGATGACATCCGGATAAATTGTTCCTTGAACCAAAAATTTCGCTCCTCGGAATTTCTCCGCTTCTTCAGCAAGCACATCGATAAATGCTTTGCCGATAATTTTGCGCTTTTCTTCGGGGTCGGTTACTCCTGCGAGTCGATCTAAGAAAAGATCGGAGGCATCGCGGAAATCAAGATCGATACCGAAGTGGTCACGAAATGTATGCACCACTTCCGCGCTCTCGCCGCGACGCATCAGGCCATTATCGACGTGAATGCACTTTAGTTGATTTCCCACTGCACGGTGAACTAATACTGCTGCTACCGCAGAGTCAACACCACCAGAAAGAGCGCAAATGACTGTGTCGCTTCCCACTTTGTCCTTGATGTCCTTTACCGTCGCTTGAATATAATCCTCTGGCGACCAATCCGCTTTCAGTTTTGCGATCTCAAACAGAAAATTCGAAAGAATTTGCGTGCCGCCTTCGGTATGTGCGACTTCCGGATGAAATTGAATTCCCACAATGGATTCATCCGCATTTGCGATTCCGGCAAAAGGAGCATTCGCGCTTCGTGCAGTTACATGAAATCCAGCGGGAATCTTACTCAGCGAATCGCCATGCGACATCCAAACATTTGCGTGGGATGGAAAATTCTTGAAGAGCTTTGCATTTTTATCTTCGATAATTATTTCCGCGCGTCCGTATTCTCTTCTTGCGCTTTTATCGACGACCCCACCCATTTCCTGCGCGATAAGCTGCAAGCCATAGCATAATCCGAGGATAGGTTTTCCATGTGTAAATACTTCAGGAGCGCAGCGCGGAGCATCTTGCGCATAGACACTATAGGGGCTACCAGAAAGAATAATTGCGCGTGGATCGAATGCTTCGATCTGTGCGATGGTAGCTGTGCAAGGAAAAATCTCCGCATAAACGCCAAGCTCGCGGACGCGGCGGGCAATGAGCTGCGTGTATTGTGAACCGAAATCGAGAATAAGGACGCTATCGCCGGTGTGTGCCATAAGTTCAAAAAAAAAACTAAAATGCCGGGAATGAGCTTCCCAGCATTCTTAATTTCTCTTTGATTCTTACTGACCGATCAGCTTCTTATACTCATCAGCCGAAAGCAAAGTTTCAGCTTCTTTCAAATTTGAGAGTTCGAGCTTCACGAGCCAACCTTCGCCGTAGGGGTCTTTATTCACGGTTTCCGGTGTGTCATTCAGTCCGGAATGCACTTCAAGGACTTTACCGCTCACGGGAGTGAAAAGATCACTGACGGTCTTTACGGCTTCGATAGTGCCGAGCGATTCGTGGGCATTTGCAGTGATGCCCTCTTTAAGATCGAGATAGATCACGTCGCCAAGTTCGCCTTGCGCGAAATCGGTGACGCCGATGGTGCCGGTCGTGCCCTCGATGCGAAGCCACTCGTGGTCTTTGGTGTATTTTAGGTCAGATG
>Ga0206953_1014_pt1 | contig 41556 bp, 32 predicted proteins | sample Alteio_BWOrgHeat_36_FD_152977 | JGI IMG/M metagenome (GOLD analysis project Ga0206953, IMG submission 152977) | Enriched cells from forest soil in Barre Woods Harvard Forest LTER site, Petersham, Massachusetts, United States -... | ecosystem: Environmental > Terrestrial > Soil > Temperate forest >...
TAATTTTTGGTGCCGCCGCTGAATAGAGCACTCGCGCTCATTATAATGTACGACGGTCCCATGTGCATCACCGAAAACCTGTATCTCGATGTGGCGTGGTTTATCAATATACTTTTCGATATAGACGTCGCCATTGTTGAAGGCCGCAGCAGCTTCTGTCTGTGCCATCGAGACTTGCTGTTCAAGTTCTTCGATGTTATGCACGATCCGCATTCCGCGTCCGCCGCCGCCGGCAACAGCTTTTATGATAACGGGAAGTCCAATGGTTTCAGCGATTTGGCGCGCTTCGTCAAGGTTCTTTATAATACCATCAGAACCCATTACGACTGGAACTCCGGCCGCTTTCATCGTCTCTTTTGCGTGGGCTTTATCCCCCATCGCCTCGATCATTTCCGGCTTTGGGCCGATGAATGTGAATCCGGAAGCATCGCAAATATCGGAGAATTCTGCATTCTCCGCAAGAAATCCGTAACCGGGATGAATCGCTTCCGAACCAGTCAGATGCGCGGCACTGATAATGCGTGGAATGTTGAGATAGCTCTCTTTTCCCGGCGGAGGGCCAATACAAACTGCTTCATCAGCAAAGCGAACGTGCAGCGAATTCCGGTCGGCTTCGGAGTAAACCGCAACAGTCTTGATGCCCATCTCGCGGCAGGTGCGGATGATGCGAAGCGCGATCTCGCCGCGATTTGCTATGAGAATTTTATGAAACAAAGGACTATTCTATTTCGAGCAAAAACAGGGGCTGACCATATTCAACAGGCTGGCCATTCTCGACCAAGATCTTGATGATCTTACCTGCCGCATCGCTTTCGATCTCGTTCATCAGCTTCATGGCTTCAATAATGCAAAGTGTCGTGCCATTTTCCACTTGCTGGCCAACCTGCACATACGGATCGGCATCCGGCGCAGGGGCGCGATAAAGTGTGCCGACGATCGGTGATTTCACCTCGTGCGTCTTGACCGATGGCTCCGAAGCAACGGGAGCCGCGCTTGGTGCGGGCGCAGCCTGCTGTTGCGGCATGGGATAGCCGCCCATTTGCGGCATAAACATCGCCTGCTGCTCTTTGGCGCGGCCTAAGGTCACGCGCGAGCCTTCCTCATCGATCTCAAGCTCGGTCAGTGTGCTCGTTTCGAAGAGTTTTATGAGTTGTTCTAAGTAGGATAGATCCATCTTATATTATGCTTTTACTCGTTCCAAATACATTCCTGTGCGCGTATCTACGCGCACTTTGTCCCCCTCGTTAAGAAACAGCGGGACGTTGATAATTGCGCCGGTTTCGAGCGTGGCCGGTTTGGTTGCGCCGGTCGCGGTATCACCTTTCAGTCCGGGGTCGGTTCGCGAAATTTGGAGAATAGCGAAGTTCGGTGGCTCGACAGTTACGATCGTGCCATCAGCTTGTGCGAAAAGAATATCGCAGTTATCCGATTCCTTCAAAAATTTCGCACCAAGGCCGACAAGCTTTTCTGGAACATTGATCTGCTCATAGGTTTCGTTATCCATGAACACGAAATCGGTGCCATCGCGGTAAAGAAATTGCATCGGCTTTTTCTCCATGCGAACCAGATCGACTTCCTCGCCAGAACGGAAACGAACCTCCTTCAGGTTGCTCGATTTCATGTTCCGCATTTTCGCCTGCACGAAGGCGCGTAGGTTGCCGGGCGTCCGGTGTGTGTATTCCTCGATTATGTAAAGCTCGCCCTCCATGCGGAGCACCGCGCCTACCCGAAAATCATTTGTTGTAGCCATTAAACCTGGATTTCGCTGATTTTTTATTGATTTCGCTGATTCTGCCCAATTTTACACAGGCATAGTTATTAAGAACGCACGGAAAACAGGATGATGCGCAGGACGTTCCTATGATTACTCTACAAATTTACGGAGAAAGCCGATTAATAACCTCAATTTGCAAGAAGAACGTCCGCCGGTATTCCGAGTTTGTGATGTAATATTTTCATCATACGAACGCTGGGAGTTCGTTTGCCAGAGAGAAGTTCGGAAACCCTACTTTTAGATCCGAGTATTTTTGCCAGATTAGATCGAGTGACACCTTGTTGATCCATGTAAAATTCGATTGCTTGTTCTAAGGTGGGCGGAGGTATAGGATAATGCTTTTCGTCGTAAGCCTCGACAAGTGTTACCAGTATTTCTAATTCATCGGAATCCGAAGATTTATCTTTGGCATACCAAAGCTCTTCGATGCGCTTAAGTGCCCGATTGTAATCGCGTTCTGTTCTGATCGGTTTAATCATCACTTAATCCCCTTATATTGTATGCACGTTGATTCGATCATACGCTGGATGAGTTCCAATGAATCGAATGTAAAGTAAATCTTTATCACATCGAATTAACACGACGAGGCGGTATTTGTTGCCAGCTATGTTGAAAACGGCGCGGTCTTTGCCAACAATGCTTGCTGTGCTGAACTGAGCTTTTACATCATGCATGTTCTTCCATTTCGCGGTACGCGCTATCCGAAGCCACGCTCGAATAGATCCCTCCGCGTCAGGATGTTTGTGGTAAAAATCCCGAAGTGGCTTCGGCGAAATAATATGCACGAAAGAACAACCGAACGCAAAACAAAGGCGTTCCAATTATGGGAACAAGGAAGCTTTCTACCGTGACGACACGATGAACTTCACCATCTGATCGCCAATGCGGGCGAAGTAGAGGCCGGGAAGGAGATTCGAAATTCGAGCTACATTTCCATCAATGGTTGCGCGCACGGTCACGCGGCCAACAGCGTCGAAGATCTCAACCGCTTCTGCGGGAGCATTGGAATCACGTTCAATTTGGATCGAACCGTTGCCGAGGGAAGTAATCTGGATACTTGACGAGGAAACTTTTGTCGAAACCTCGACACTCGCACTACTCGCAGTTGGGCTCACTAATATGGTCTGCCCCTGGCCGCTTGTCTTCTGCCAACCTAGAGCACCGGTCATCATCAGGTATTGAGTATAATAGTTGGAAGAATACGAGCAAGGCAAACCGCCGCCAGCAAGGATCCAGTTCGATTCTGAGATAACACCAAGTGAAATCGAGTCGAGGGATATAGCAAAATTGATTTCGGTCGAATCATTCGGACCTAGGATCATATTTCCAGCAGCTGTAATTTGCAGGTTTGAAAGTGTATAACTCTCGGGGTCGTATTGAAATTTATAATTTCCCGAATAAACACACTGCCCGCCCCAATTCGCTATTGGCGACTTAAGCGAATAGCGATTCTCGCCTGCAATGAGTGGTAGAGTGTCGTTGAGCGTGACTTCCATGTCGCCACTTATTGGAGTTATTGGCTCACCACCGATACTACACCCGCCGGTGGTATCGTCGGTCGTCCCTGTCATCGGTAGGTCTATCGTCGCATGAAAATAGAGCCGGGTCTGCCCGATACCGGAAATGGGGACGAGTAATACCAAGATAATCCAGAATAACGATTTCATAGGTCCTCCTTCTTATTTTAAGAATACACTCCGAAAAAGCCGGAATTCTTGATCTCGAACCACTTCAAGAACGTTACCATTCCAATCGGATTTATTTTGCCTATTTTGAAGTGCGTTTAAAGCGATGGCAGCGCATACGATGCACGCAGAATAGTGATGCGGCCAATAAGCGGCGCGCCGACGAACTCCTGATGCTGGTTATCGAGCAGATTCGTGACCGAAAGTGTGAGCTGCAAGTTATTCAACGCTTCGATGCGATAGTTAACCGTTAGATCAAGTACGTGACGTGCGTTCACATCACCTACCCAATAATTATCGTACATCTTGAATCCATCTGACCATCGGTCGCGGAGTTCCAGAGCAAGCCCTCGGGCTAAACCGGAATACTTCACGCCAAGAGACGCACGATATTTCGGCATATTCAGCGCGAACGGATTTTGATTTGTCGAATCCGTGGGATTCAACTCGCTTGCATACCAATAGTTCTTATTCATAAAGGAAAACGATTCATCGAATGACCAATCTTCGTTTGCCTTGTAGGTACTGAAGAAATCGATGCCATAAAAGGAGATCGTATTTACAAGATAGCTGCGAGTGCCAATAAGCACATCATCCGGATACGATTCGCCGGTCGGAGAGCCAGATGGCTGCACAACTCCGAGCGGAGTTGCAGCAAGAGTTTTCACGACGGAATCTGCAAGCGCCGTTGCGTTTGCAGCGCCGATCTTTGGAGTGAGACTATCGATGAGATAGGTCGTCAAACTGGCTGGGTCTGCGAAGACGTTCGGCGTAAGTGCAACGGTGCTTGCACGAATGGCATCGTAATACGTTTGATAGGCATCGATCTCGAACTGGAAGGATTTAGAAACTGCGCCCTGATAATCCAATTCGAACGTCCGCTGATGCTGCGGCTGGACAGGGGTGATATTCAGGGGTTGGTTATTTGCTGCCGGCAAAAACGGGTATGGTGAAGTTGCGCTCGGATGAAGATTTAAGTATGCGAGATATGTCAAAACTTGCTGAGGCGTCGGCGCAGATAGTTTTGAAAAAATATTTGCCGCGATCGAATCAACAAACAGTTTCTTCGCTTGCAGCCCATGTACAACCAACGAATCCAGCACTGGCCAAAGTGCATTTACAGCATACCCAGAAGGAATCGCAGTTCCAGGCGCGAACGTGGTGTACATATTGAACCCTCCCGTAACAGGAACGAAGTTCAAACCGGACACATAAGGACTTACGTATCGAATATCCACGGGAGCGAACGGAAGTCCCTGGGCAGCAAAACCGAAAGCATCTTTCGTGTACAAAAGGTCGGAAAATAAATCCACTTCCGTCGGCAGAAGATACGTGCTGTTATACATCGCACGGACAAGATTATTTTCATCGATGTGATACACAGCGGCTGCTCGCGGCGAGAAAATTGGAGCGATATCCGATGCTTGATTTGCATCCTTATCCACCCTGACAGCAAGTACGATCTCAAGTTGATTATCTAAGAGCGAGGTTTGGGATTGTAAATATGCACCATAGATCTGCGTGTTGGCATGACCATCATCTGGGCCGTAGATCGTGTTCTCGGATAGCGGGACGATGGATTTATAATCTGCACCATACGTTAACTTTTCGTTGGACATCGGATCCCAATGATGCTGGATTTGCGCAACGTAAGTGGAGGAATGGTCAATGATCGGCGCACCGGTCGGTAAGAAATAGGAACCGGAGGAACTGGAAGTATTATCGTGATTATAGGAAGCCTGAATAAATAGATCCTGATAATTAACTCGCGCCTGCACGAAGTCATACGTCCAATTTTTGATCTGTGCGTCGCCGAAATCTTCGGTCATTGCGGCGCCATTACTGATGTCCGCAAGCCCTGCGGAAACATTTGCAGTCAGATCGTCGGCAAGGATCGCATCCATTCGCGCATTGAAGGAATAGGTTTCGAGAGAATAATCGCGGTTGCCAATGCGGGAAAGGCTGTCTTTTTGAGTAGAAGTAATTCCGGGTGCCAGAAGCGCAAGCTGTGCATACTTGCGCGCAGTATCCTCTTTCGGATCGTCCGCGAGTGCCCAATCGTTTGCTTTCAGATAATTCCCGCTAAGCGTGAAGGCAAATTTATCGCTGATGGCCTCATCATGCCGAAATCCGGCATTGATATAGTCGCGCTCTCCACCACTGATCGAAATGTTCGTGCCTTGTGAAGCGAACGGAGATTTCGAAATAAAATTAACGACGCCGGTTGCCGCATCGGGGCCATAGAGTGCCGAACCCGGGCCACGGATCACTTCGATGTGGTCGATGTCATCCATATTCTGTGGCATGAGAATTCCGTAGAAAACAGCAAGTGCGGGAAGTTCAAGGGAATGATAATCCTGCATGGTCAGCACGTCCGTTCCATAGACGCTGTGGAAACTGCGGGTCGCGTAGGTGGAGTAAGCAATTCCCTCCTGTGCAACATCCATACCCGGAACATTTTTTAGAGCCTCGGTCGGAGTGGGGTTGACATGGTCGCGAATTTCCTGTGCGGAAACCACTGAGATCGAAGCGGGCGAATGGAGTTCCTTCTCTTCATGCCGCGAAGACGTTACCACTACTTCCTGCGATTTGAGCGGTTGTTCTGCAAGCTCGGCATTGAGCGTTGCAGGTTGAGCTTCGTTTATATCGACCGTATAATTCTTATCCAAAAATCCGAGCAGCGAGAACGTGACGCGATACGAACTTGACGCGAGTTTCGAGAATCGGTATTTTCCAACCGAATTCGTGAAGGTGTATCGTGGCGTCGTCGAGTCCGACGTGGGCACGGCACGAACGGTCACGCCCGGCAGAGGCGCACCGTTGGCATCGGTGGCGTTGCCGGAAAGCGTACCTTGCGCATGAAGCGCAGAAGTTATGGACGCGATCACAAAAATAGAAATAGCGAAACACTCGATTAAACGTCGAATTTTCATAGCTTAGAATGGGGAAAGTTGAATAGATGCTCTCAAATCTCTAACAAATATACGCATTTTTTGATGTGGGTATGATGAATTCAGACTATACCCCGCGCGTAGATTTTTGCATTCAAAGCCCATAGATACTGTTTACTCAGCCTCATTAGGTTTATTATTTTATGACTGTAACAGGATTTCTCGGCCCGGACTGGCTTCGAAAACACGGCGCGCCCCTTCCCATTTCGGATGACATGCTGCGTTCGTGGCGCGATCATCTCGAAGCGATGCTGCGCGCGGAATTAGATCTGGATGCCGACTTTGCTATCGGGGCACGAACACGGTTTGCATTTAGCACCCCATCGGATTCCCATACCATCGTGGAGATCGAAGCCTTTGCGCGTAAGGCGCTCGATCAATTCTTACACAGCAACGAAAATAAGAAGTAACAGACGTTACTTCGTAAGCTCCTTTAGCAATTGGTTAACTTTAGCGGCGCTCTTCGGGCCGAGGTTTGCGATCGTTGTACGCAATATGGGAATCACCTTGCGAGCAGCACGTTCGCTGGTCTTCGCGTAATTATGAAGAATTTCGATGGCGTGATTAGCGATCGTATTCTGTGGTTTGTTCGAAAGTAAGGCATGGAGCTTCGGAATCAAAAAGGCCATCGTTGCCGGTGAGACTTTAGAAATGGCAGCAAGCATTTCGATGGAAGCATTGCGGACGGGAGCGCGCGTGGAATCCAGCAACGCGGCAACTTCCTTCGCATACGGAAGAACTATTTTCGGGCGAAGATGCGATAGCTCAATAAGCCGCTTTCGGGCTTCGACTCCGCCACGCTCAACCAGTTCGAAAAGACTGGAAAAGGATATATGCTTATCGGGTGCATTCATTTACATTGTATTAGAAATGCGCCCGATAAATAATTAATCGTTACCGAACAAATGGCTCATTGGATGACGAACGGTTTCGTAACGGATGATCCGTTACAGATCAGCACAAGATAATGCTGCCCGGCAGCAATGCCGGAAAGATCGGCGGCCGTTTCGTGGTTCCCCTTTGTGAGCCAATCCTTGACGAGCATACGCTCTTCGCGACCGAGCACATCAAAGACTGCAAGCGAGGCTTGTCCATCGTTCGTTACAGAATAATCAATGTTCGCATGCGGTGCTGCCGAAGTGACAATGCTTGGATAGACCGAGGTGATAGCAACGCCAGAATTCGCAGAAGAGGATGAGACAATGCCTGAAGCGCCAATCGGCGGAAGCTGCGTGAGATCGACCCAGTACATTCCCCTGCCGTAGGTTGTTGCAGCAAGGCAATTTCCGCGAACATGAAGAGAAGTTACCAGATCCGTCGGGAAGCCGCTGGCAACGGGATACCATGTCACGCCCTGATCTCCGGAACGAAGAACGCCGTAATTATTTCCCACATAGAGAATTCCATTGTTATCGACCGCTACGCAGGTATAGGTAAGGTTTGGAAGGTTATTCGTGGTGAACTTCCAGGTCTGGCCATTGTCGGTTGAGATACAGAAATGCTTCCCATTCGAGGTCGTCATAAAAACATGCGTTGCATCGTTCGGGTCGGTAGTGATGGCATACGGCTCGCCGACCGCGGTGGTGCTTTTCGTCCACGATTGGCCCATGTCCTCACTGTGGTAGAGACCGCTGCTCGTTCCGAGATACATATAGGTATCGTCGGCAGAGGCAATATTAACCGCAGACGGGTTCCCGCTAATGGTGTTGGACGAACTGGTATTGGTTGCCTGTGGGAACGCCGAAGGTCCAACGTTACCAGTGGTTTCTAAGTATAAATTCGTATAGCTCAGACAGGCAACAACGCTCGGATCGCCATCCCACACATCGTAGATCATGTAGAAGGGCATCTGATCGTTCAAAATTCCGGTACCAAGTATATTAGCAGGATCGTTCTGGTCGGCTCCGCCGGCGATCCAATCGAGGCCTCGGTCATCGGACTTATAAAGCGTTGCATAAATATAGGTTCCAAAACAGGTCTGTCCATCTTTCGGCGCAACGAACATTGTTCCGCCATCGCCGCCGCGAACGGAGCGCCAGGTTGGATCCACTCCATAGGTGAATGCGCTAAGTCCGTTATCCTGCGCACCGGCTGCAAAGAAATCTGGGCCGCCAGAGGCAGTTGCCGACATATCTCCGCCAATGAACGCGAACGTTCCGAGCGTTTTATTCATATTCGATTGCCACGAACTACCGTTCGAAGCACTGTGATACAGCCCGCCATCGGTCATCGTGTAAAGAACGTTCGTATAAGGGTTGTACTTTAGAACATGAATATCGGCATGAGTGTAGTTCCCGCTTCCGGAGCTGGTCTGCCAGTCGGTGACCTGGTGTAAACTTGCGCCACCTATACTGGAAGTATAGATATCGAGGCCGCCAGCCACAACTACGGAAGGATTTGTGGGATTGACTGCCATCGCGTTGGCGTAACCCGCCTGCTGCCCAAGATAATTTTTATTGTTGGATTTTACTGTCCAGGTTTGACCAGCATTGGTTGAAAGCGCAAGCGTACTCCCCGTTGTAGAATTCGTGCTTCCATCTCCTGTGCTGAGATAGATCGTGTCCGATGAAACGTTCGACATTCCGAGTATCATCTGATAGCCGGTTGGATAACCGGATGGTAAAATAGTCCACGACTTACCGGAGTCGAGAGACTTTCTGACCACCCCACCGCCCGCAGCAAAGAGAATAGAAGGGTTGTGCGGATCGATCACGATGCTCGTGTAGCCGCCGATAGAGAGAGACGTTTTCCAGGTGGCTCCGTGGTCATCCGAAATGCTCACACCGCTAGTAGAAGCATAATAGACAATGTTCGGGCTTGCAGGATTTACCTCCATCTGAGTGGTCGCGCGTTGTGGGCTACCCGGAAGAAGCGTCCAGTTGACTCCGCCATCCGTTGATTTATAAACGCCTACGCCATTGACATCGCCGCCGCCGCCAACGCCGCCGGCAGGAGTTCCAGTGCCCGCATATACGGTCAATGAATTGGTAGGATCGACCGCCACTGCGCCGACATCGAGGTCTTTCCAGGTATCGCTTAGAGAAGTCCAGCTTGTGCCATTATCGGTGGTTTTCCAAAGGCCGCCTTTTGTGGTTCCATAATAAATGGGGCCATTCTTATCGAAAGCGATGCATGATCCGCGTCCGCTTACATTACCATCGTCGGAAGTAGCAACCATATTCCATGCCGTGCTCGAAAGCACTTTCATTGCAGGGCGGTTATCCATTGCGCGTTGTGCTTCAAAGCCTACGGCACACACACTGTCAAAGTTTGCAATGTGCGTCGGATTGATATAGTTTTCGTACCATGCTGCGGCCTCTTCAGCATGATCCTCTTTCCAGATCGGATTTTCAGTAGATGAACTGGTTTGAGCATTGGCCGGAGTTGCAACGATCGTGACGGATAACGAAAGTGCGAGCCAAAGCAAAGCGAATATTTTGTGGGTGTTCTTCACGAATATGCTGGATAAAGGTTGTAAAAACCAAGGAAATTTCCGGTGCTTTAACGGAGCTAAAGCCACCGGAATGCTGAACAGAAAATCCATGCGAGAGTTCATTATTTTTTCGCATCGAACGGGCGCTGATTTTCTATATTTCATTAGATATAACTCCATTGTGTGGATTTTACAACATTAATCGAAAAGAATGAGGGAAAATTCATAGAATCGTCGGCATTCAACAATGACTGAACTCACAGATTCCTATTTGCAATGAAGGCTATAAATTCCGAATAGACGCTTCGGCTTAGTTTTGTCGTATTTTTGCCAAAGTATTCACTCTGTCTCAAAACAACCTATGAACAAATCACTTTTTCATCGTCTCGCAATCACGATCGCTTTCTTCATTCTTCTTCCAGTTCTCTCCAACGTAAGCCATGCCCAGCGGCACATTTCGTATCAAGGATTTCTGGTGGATGCCAATAACGCACCGCTTACCGGATCGCATTCGCTCGATCTCCGGATCTATACCAGCGATTCAGGCGGTGCGCCCATTTTTGAAGAGAGCCAGAAGGTGACGCTTACTTCGACTGGGCTGTTCAATGTCCTAATCGGCGCAGCGCGGCCATTGCTGCCGCTTACGGTGGCCAATTCCTCAACCGATCGTTACTATCTCGGCGTGAGTGTCGATGGATCGGTAGAGCTTGCTCCTCGCTCTCTTCTCTCGGATGTTTCCAGTGCGTTCTATGCCGATACAGCGGCATTTGCACGCACTACGCCGTATGCCGATACTGCCGCGTTCGCTCGCGCGATCGACCCCACAAGCCTTCATATCGTACCCACGACGGTCAACGGTATTTCCCCTAATGTTTCGTTGATTGGCGCAGGAAATACAACTGTTACTGCAAATGGCAGTACGATCACGATCAGCTCTACACAATCACAGGGTATTGTGGAGATCGATGGATTCGACCCGACGATCACGACCTTTTCTAATAAAGGCCCGGTCACATTGATCGGCGTTGCGGATTCCGGTATCACATCTGCCAAAATTATCAGTTCGGCTGTTAGCACGCCAAAGCTTGCTGACGGAGCGGTCACGACTTCAAAGCTGGCGAATGCTGCAGTCACGAATGCAAAATTATTGAGCGGCGCGGTAACCAATGATAAGGTTGCTTCCGGTGCTGCACTGAACGGACAAGTGCTCGCCGCCGATGGAGCGGGCAACGCCGTGTGGCAAAACGCAACGGCAACGGGCATCGCACTGCCCTATTCGGGAACCGTGGCATCGAACCCCGCAGTCTTCAGCTTGACGAACACCGGCGCAGGAGATGCCGGATATTTCCAGATCAATAATGCAACGAACGCAGCCAATGGCGCGATCGAGGCAACGACGAACGGCCTCGGAAAAGCAGGTTCGTTCTCGATCACCAACAACGCGAACAGCACGAACGCGCTTTCAACGACAACAAGTGGTTCCGGCGCAAGTATCAGTGCAACCACTACAGGCACGGGCAGTGCGGGAACATTTGCGGTCAATAATAACGGGGATGCTTCCGCAGCCATTACTGCAACGACGAACGGCACCGCTTCGGCTGGACTGTTTCAGATCACGAACGCGACCAGCACAACAAGCGCTCTTCAAGCATCGACATCGAGCGCATCGGCAGGGACAATGGGAATCTTTGGGTGGGCATCCAACAACGCAGGGACGGGAACCGGTGTGTATGGACAAGCGGAGGGACAAGGCGCTCAGGGCGTTCATGGCGTTGCTAACAATACGACAGGAAATGGATATGGCGTCTATGGAGAGACGAAAGGAAATGGCGGCGGCGGCTATGGCGTCTATGGATGGGCGTCGAATTCCGGCGGCGGCTCTTACGGTGTTTGGGGTCAGGCCGAAGGCGTTGGAGCCGATGCCATCGTTGGATTAGCAAATAATACTTCCGGCACAGGAGTCGGCGTATGGGGAGAGTCCAAAGCAGCTACAGGCGTCGGGGTATATGCACAAGCCGATGGCGCGACTGGTATCGGCTTAGAATCGGTCGTGCCCAGCCCTGGTTCTGGTAAAGCGATCTGGGGTCTTAATCAAGGAACAGGCCCGGGTGTGTGGGGGCAAGCATCCGGTACCGGCACGAACAGCGGCGTGTTCGGAACGAATACGAATGCATCCGGCTATGGCATTCAGGGACAGAACAGTTCCAGCAGCGGCATCGGTGTGTTGGGTCTTGTTTCGAGCACGGCGTATGCGATCGAAGGGCAAAATCTTTCCGCATCCGGTTCCGGTGTACTTGGGCTTGTGACGAGTTCCGGAAACGCCGTGTGGGGACAAAATCAAGGGACAGGTATCGGCGTGTTGGGGCAATCCACCAGCAGTTCGGGATCGACGTTTGGCCTATTTGGAACCACTGCGAACACGAACGCATCGGGCGTCGGGGTGTTTGGCCAGGGCGCATACGGAATTCGCGGCTTTACCCTGTTCAATGGTGGATGGGGTGTCTATGGCAGCGCGAACGGCGGAACGGGATATGGCGTGTATGGTTCGAACGCGCTAAGCGGGTCGGGAACCGGAGTTTATGCCGAGGCCGGCGGAACCGGAAACTGCCTGATCGCAAACTACACCGGCTCTACGGCATCATCCACAACGAATAACAATCTTGCGATCTTTCGTACGGGAGGGACGAATGTTGCCCGCATCAGCAATACCGGTATCGGCTACTTCAATGGTGGAACCCAGAATAGCGGCGCAGATGTCGCCGAAGCATTGGTTCCCGTCGGTGAACGTGCAAGCTATGAGCCGGGCGACGTGCTGGTGCTTTCCGCCGACGAGCCAACGCATGTTGCAAAATGCACCTCACCCTATTCGAACTGTGTTGCCGGTGTTTATGCCACAAAACCCGGAGTATTGCTAACGACAGAAAACGTCGATGCCGATATGACCGGTCTTGTGCCGATGGGCGTTATAGGAATCATTCCAACGAATGTATCGGATGAGAATGGGCCGATCGCCGTAGGAGACCTGCTGGTGACAAGCAGCACACCCGGCCACGCGATGAAAGGCGATCCCAATAAACTCCACTTCGGAAACATTCTTGGCAAAGCGATGGAGCCGTTCAACGGCAAGGGTACGAGCAGGATCAAAGTCCTTGTCGGGAAATATTAATTCAAGCTGTTTTTTATTGGTTTCTTGCTGCGTGACTCTCGTAGCCGTGACCTTTAGGTCATGACAAACGTTTCGAATTGCCAATTTCGCCGTGACCTAAAGGTCACGGCTACAACGTATGTCCGACATTTTCATTTCCTATTCCTCGAAAGACCGCGAACAGGCTGAGCAACTCACGGAGTTACTCGCATCGGCTGGACTTTCGGTGTGGATCGATCAATCGGGAATTGAGGCAGCAGAGAGTTGGTCGGAATCCATTGTGGATGCGATCGATTCGTGCAAGGCATTTATTGTAATGCTCAGTCCTGCATCCATTCTTTCGAATAATGTGGTGAAGGAAGTTTCTCTCGCATCCGAAAAACGTAAGAAAATACTTCCACTCGATCTGGAACCCGTCGAGCTGCCTAAGAACATGCAATATGCCCTCGCCGGCATCCAGCGCGCACCGATGGCGAACATAGACGCCGTCATTCGCGCCCTCGGCAAACTGGGACTTGCTGCAACACAGGCGCCATCCATCAAACTCGTTCACGAAACCGATTCGCGGAAGAGCTTGATGATACTGCCGTTCGAAGACCTATCACCTACGTCAGATAATGCGTGGTTTGCAGATGGAATTGTCAGCGAAATGATCTCTGCGCTCTCGAATGTCAAGGCACTGCGCGTAACGGATGCGGCAACCACTAAAGAATACAAAAGTTACAAAGGGCATCTCACTACGTTTGCAAGTGAGATGAACATTCGTTACTTCGTGCAAGGTGACGTTCGAAAGTTCGGAGACAACATCAAAATTACTTCCCGCCTGCTCGACATCGAAACCGGAGACCACCTTTGGCAGGACACGATGAAAGGCACGATGAATGACATCTTCGATATTCAGGAGAAAGTTGCCGAGAAAGTGGTCGAAGGACTGAAAGTGCATCTTGCCTCCGACGAAAAGAAAAAGCTTGCCGAACGCGGAACGGAAAATGCCGAGGCGTATGAATTATATATGAAGGCCATCGAGTATTTTCTTCGCCAGACGAAGGGGGGCCTGCAGCTTGCCGTTCAACTGATTACCGAAGCGATCAAGCTCGATCCTGGCTATGCGCGGGCATATCAGTCCAAGGCGAACGCCCTTGTAGCGCTCTACGGCAGATATGACCGGACACCCAAACTCTTAGATGAAGCCGAAACGCTCTCGAAGGAAGCGCTCCGTATCAAACCAGATCTTTTCGAGGTCTATAATCCTCTCTCGCAGGTCTATATGCACCATGGTCAGCTTGCCGAAGCCGAGGAAGCTGCACGCGAATACGTCCGGAAAGACCCACAGAATCCCCTGAGTCATAGTACGCTCGGATTTTTCTATATGGAGATCGGCCAATATGCCAAAGCAATCGCTCCGTATGAGGAAGCAGTCCGTCTGAAACCGGATAATCTCGTGAACTTGTGGAATCTTGTGGTGACTTGCGACGGTGCCGGAGAACGAGAGAAATGTGAACATTGGGCGCGGGTCACGCTTCCGCACTATGAGCGTCATCTCAAGCTCCATCCCGATGATGAAGGCAAGCGTGTCAATCATACAGTCCTGCTCCTCTTGAGCGGTCAAACCGACGATGCCCATTCGTCGGCGATGAAGCTTACGAATCTGAAGGATGGCGTCTCACTTTTCAACACGGCCTGCCTCTTCGGCCGGCTCGACGACCGCCCGGAAGCACTCCGTACCTTCCGCAAATCGATCGAGGCAGGTTACAGAAGCATTCACCACCTGAAAAAATTTCTGACCGACGAGAAAGAGGGTGTCGCCACCCTTGTCGGCACGCCGGAATACGAGATCGTGAAGGAGATGGTGGAGAACATGTCAGCTTCCGAACCTTAACCTGGATTACGCTGATTTTTCTGATTACGCTGATTAGTGTCTGAACCGTTGCGCAACCACGCTCTGTCGTTCTACGGAACTAACATAAAAAGAACCCCGCGAGGTGAGAACGCGGGGTTCGTGTTTTTTTCTTGATTGCGATTGTGCCCTCATGTGCAGAGTCCGTGTTCGGATCTCTCATTCATACATTCTTACATCAGCGGTCGGCATGAGCATTCATCCATACTGAAAAAAAGGAATAGGATGCAGGGAAATTACATTCCTTGCATTCGCGCACGAATTGCTCGACGAGCATTCTGGCCTTCGCATGGAAATCTTCGACGCGTGTTCGATCGGGAAAAAATAGGTCTCGCTTTAAAAATGATTCGTTCATGTTCGTACCTCTGATATTAAGACACATTGCCCTCGACGAAAAGATCAGATATTACAAAAAGTAATATTTTTTAAATTTTCTTGCTATCATCATTTTAATGTCGTAACTTAATAGATCTGAGTATGGGCACCATGTCGGGGAAAAGATGAAAGATGAAGTATGACAGATGAAATGGGAGGGGGGGCGTTCATTGGAAATCGGCAGGAAGTGTCTAAAAAACTCTACGGTTTATGAATTCCGAATGCAAAAAAAAAATTTGGAGATACGAACTGGCTAAATTAGCTCAGAATCGAGGGTGATTATGAAGTACAAATGCGTTTTTGCAAAAAAGCACTAAAATGGTTTCATTATGACAAGCACTTGGAGTGTATTAACGCATTCTTCCGGCGGGCCTCTGGTTCGTCCGTAATTTTGCAGTAATGAAAACAATCGGTACTCCTCTCAATGTCAAAGCGCTCCCTTACCAAACTCTTTTGGATTGGTCGAACAATACGCTGCGAAAATTCGAAGCGTTAGGTGAGGAAGTTCAGCTTGGCGGCGGCACAAAGAATATCGAAAAGCAGCATGAAAAAGGCAAACTGACCGCCCGCGAGCGCATCGCAAAGCTGATCGATCCGGGCACGGAATTGCTGGAGATCGGCCTTTTCGCGGCGCATGGAATGTATAAGGATGAGGGCGGCGCGCCTTCAGCCGGTGTAGTGGTGGGAATTGGCCGGGTAAGCGGAAAACTGGCCGTTATCGTGGCTAACGATGCGACCGTGAAAGCAGGAGCGTGGTTTCCGATGACATGCAAGAAGAATCTTCGAGCGCAGGAAATTTCGCTCGAAAATCATCTGCCAATTATTTATTTGGTCGATAGCGCAGGAGTCTATCTGCCGATGCAGGATGAGATCTTTCCGGACAAGGAACATTTCGGCAGAATGTTTAGGAATAATGCCGTGATGTCCTCGAAAGGGATCGTTCAGCTTGCGGCGATCATGGGACCGTGCGTAGCGGGAGGGGCATATCTTCCGATCATGTCGGATGAAGCATTGATCGTCGAGGGAACCGGACATGTATTTTTGGCAGGCAGCGCACTCGTCGAAGCGGCGATCGGTGAAAAGACGGATAACGAATCGCTTGGCGGTGCACGGGTGCATTCCGAAATATCCGGCGTCACCGATTACAAAATGCCGAACGACGATGCCTGCCTTGCAGAAATTCGCAGTTTGATGAGCAAGATCGGGAACTCGGAGCGAAATCATTTTAATCGTATCGAAGCTAAGTCACCCAACTTCCCTGCCGACGATCTGCTTGCACTTATTCCGCAAGACCGGGCGAAGCCGTACGATATGTATGAAGTGATCGCTCGTATCGTTGACGGTTCCGAAATAGACGAGTACAAATCCGACTATGGTAAAACGATCATCACAGCGTATGCAAGGATCGACGGATGGTCGGTGGGAATTGTTGCTAATCAGCGTTCGGTAGTGAAGACGGCAAAGGGCGAGATGCAGGTCGGCGGCGTGATCTATTCAGAATCGGCAGATAAAACGGCGCGGTTCATTATGAATTGCAATCAGAAGCATATCCCGCTCGTCTTTTTGCAGGATGTGACGGGCTTTATGGTTGGTACACGGAGTGAGCACGGCGGGATCATTAAAGATGGTGCGAAGATGGTTTCTGCCGTTGCAAATTCTGTGGTTCCCAAATTTACGTTTATCGTAGGGAATTCGAATGGCGCCGGGAACTACGCAATGTGCGGCAAAGCCTACGATCCGCGGATGATCTTTTCGTGGCCGACATCGCAGATCTCGGTCATGGGCGGTGCACAGGCATCGAAGACGCTGCTTTCGATCAAACTGGCAAGTATGAAAAAAGCTGGAGGAGTTATTTCTGATGAAGATCAAAAGAAAATGCTCGCCGATATTCAAAAGATCTACGATGAGCAAACCGGCCCGCTTTATGCTGCTGCACGGCTTTGGACGGATGGAATTATTGATCCGCGCCAAACCAGAGAGATCGTTTCCACGGGAATTTCTATGGCTGACCATGTGCCGGATATCCCGAGATTCAATGTCGGGGTGATACAGGTTTGAAGCTGTTGTAGAGGGGTTATTCCTTCGATTGTTCTATGAACATTTAGCTTGCCTGAGTATAAATTGAGTAGTCGAGGATGGTAACATGGCACCGCTTAATGGGTTATGACGATCGAGTTCGATCATTAACTAACTTAACTCATTTATGAAAACTATGAAACAACCTCTTCGGCGCCCCTCTTGGGCAACGTGCATCCTTTGGTCAATCGTGCTTTTGATCTTCAATTTTTCAATTGGAAATACGGCAAAAGCAACTACTACCTATTCCTATTCTGGTTCACATACTTTGGTATGGACTTCCAATACCTACAAATCGCTCGTCATCCAGCGAACGGGAGGCTATGATTCGCTCAAAGTCCTCGAGTCGCTAAGCGGAAGTTCGAAATTCTCGATCGAACAGCCTCATTTTGTTGCATGGGGCGATACGGCAACTGATTCGGCGTGGCAATACGATTCTACACGGTACATCTATGTGGACTTCAGCTCTTCCATTAATGACACCAGCTATGGCACTCTCGTCATTTACGATGGTCACCATTCCGATACGATCTCGCTCATTGGAATCGGTACTGACGATAGAATTGATTATACGTACCGTTTTCTTAATGGATCGCAGGATACATCACTCGCCGGTACGGAGATCGTTAATATAGCGTATAATCCCGACTCCGGCACAACGGCGTCGCTCGATGGAATTATTTACAATCATCGCACATCCCCGATCAGCGTTGCGATCTCCGTGGATGATAGCGCCCATTGGAGCGTCGATTATCAGGGTAGCCAAGACGTTCTTTCTCTTAATGGAACGAGCGACCATACATACGGACGGACATTCTCGGTCACCTACACACCGCATGGAGTGTATCGCGATAGTGTCGAGGTTACTATTTCGTGTACCTCTCCATACTCGCAAGGTTCCAAGATCTTGATCTATGTCACCGATCCACGCTATGCCCCGACCTATTATGTGCCATTGGTCATCGCTCCGAACTTAGGAACCGTTCAGAACGACAGCACCGTGTGCGGAACCGTCTATATTGCGGATTCAACAGCACAGGATATTATTATCCATAATATCTCCGTTGGAAATAACGATGGATGGACATCATCGGATATGCCTGCCGTACCATTTACGCTATCGGCATGGGGTGGAAATAAAACATTCACTATTTGTTTTTCGCCTGGAAGCAAATACTCCGGCCAATCCGTGAACGACTATATCACGGTTGCTTACAGCGATACTTCTGGCCTCAAAGGAAGCGTAACTGGAAATGCCTCTGCTCAAACGCAATCCTGCATCCAGCCGATCTCCGACACGATCAAACTCGATGAGGTGATTTTCGGCGGATATGTCGATGCACAAGCGACGTTTGTGTTCCATGCTGACACGGTGCTTAGGGGCATATCTGGCGAAGTTCTGCCAATTGGTGGGACTGTTCAGATACTCAGCCCTTCATTGCCGATGAACGTTTCTAATGGCGATACCGTAACGTTCACATTTCGTGTCAAACCGGATGGTAGAACCGACTCCGCAGAAAATTATTACAATTACTACGGATATTATTTGATGTATTTAGGCGAGTGTTCTGCTGAAATTAATTTCACCGGCAGCGTGACGGGAACTACAAATTCTGCTTTGAACCTGTTCCCGAGGCAGTCCGAACTCATGGCGATGACTACAACGGATACCGTTACGGTCGATACATTCTGGTTCCAGAACAATACGTCCGGGCATGTGCTGGTAAGCGGCGTTTCGCTGACGAATACAACCAACTTCAGCCTGCTCGGCGTATTGCCGCACGCTCCGAATGATTCCCTCACCTCCGGTGAGAAAATGGGAGTTATCATTCAGTTCAATGGGGATACGGCCGGTTTCTACCACGACTCATTGATCGTCGTCACCGATGGTGGATGGAGTCCACCTGTCAGCCACTTCTTTAATCTTGAAGCAATTCGGAGTCAGGGTGTGGCTGGAGTCTCATCGCCCGTCGCTCTATCCCCTGCTTCGCTCTCGATCGTGCCAAATCCGGCAAGCGGGCCGGTGATGATCTCGGTCAGCGATGCCCCCAAAGCAACGATCGAAGTATTCGATCTGCTCGGAAATCGCATTCTTGATGTGGCACAAACGACAAGCTACGACTTGAATGCCAGCACAATGGCGAATGGCATTTACATCGTTCGCGCGAGCGGAGTAGATGAAAATGGAGCAATGTTCGTCATCTCGAAACGTTTAGTGCTCGATAAGTGACGCCACGGGAACAGAAGTGCTGGCGCTGGACTTCCTCTCGTGTGTAGCGCACAGCACTTTTGTTCTGGGCTATTTTTATAAATGCTGAATATAGAGCAATCAAAGCAGGAATTAGCGAAGGCGGCCTCATGGAATGAGGATCGCCTTCGCCTGCTCTTGCTGTATAGCAAGGAGTTCTACCGCCAAGACCCCAGACAAGCTGAAATTTGGGCGAAAGAAGCCCTGATGCTGGCGAAGAAATTAAAGAATAAGGAAGGCATTGCAAGAGCGCACTACAACATCGGCGCAACCGCCTTCCAGCAGGCAAAGTATGAACTCGCAGAAACATCCTTCAAAAAAGCGATCGAATTAGATAAGCCGAATGAATTTCTAAACCCTTTGCTCGAAGGCCCGATCTTTTCACTGGGGCTTGTGTACTCCAAGCAAGGTAGGCTCCAGGAAGCATTCGAGCTTTACGAGCGATCCCTCGCGCTTAGCAAAGAGCATGGGCGTAATTCCGAAGTAAGTATTTTGTGCGCAATGGGAAACGCAGCAATCGAGCTTGCCGATTACCCTCGAGCACTTAAATATCTTTATGATTCACTTGCTATTCTCGATGGGGCCGATGATCCGCTCAGTAGATCGATCGTGTTAATAAACATAGGTGGATTATACCTCGAAATTCAAGACCTTGACAAGGCAGATAGTTTTTTCGAGCGAAGTACTGTGATTAAGCGGGAACTCGGAGACCATTTCGGTCTATTCAATGCTATTCATAATCGGGGGATCATTGCATACAAACGCGGAGATAAAGGAACGGCGGAATCGCTTTTCGCAGAGGCCCTCGATCTTGCCGAGTCTGTGAACCGTCGCGACGCCGGTGGATACATTTTAGAAAGTCTTGGTAATCTTAAACTGGACGAGGGCCATCCTAAGGAGGCCCTGACGTTCTATAGCAATGCAATTGAAGTCGCAAAGTCCATCGATCTTAAAACGGTTTGGTGTGCAAGTTTAATTGGGCTTGGAAAAGCCCACCTTTCGCAAAAACGTCCCTCGGAGGCGGTCGAGGCATTGCTTGAATCGCTCGACATATCGGCAGACTCGGGAATGCAGAAGCTGGAATGCGAGTGCCTCGGTGTTCTGGCGCAATCCTACGAAGCCGAAGGAAAACTGAACGATGCCGTGCAGTATTACAGCCGTTTTATCGCGCTGAACGCCGTGATAAATAGTCAGGAACGCCAGCGCGCCATCGTTGAAGTACAGGCGCGCGTGGAGATCGATAAAGCCGACCGCGAGCGAGCGCGCATGGAGCATATTGCAAAGGACGCAAACGACCGAGCAGAATTGCTCCGCACTGAAACCGAGCGACAATCGAAAGAACTGACTACGCTCGCACTGCAACTCGTCGAAAAGAACGAATTCCTCTGTAATTTGAAAGAGGAGATCGAACCGGCGATTAAATCTGCAAAAAAAGCTAAAGCCATTGGCCGACGCATCGATGACCATATCAAGAGCGACCGCGACTGGGAAACATTCGAAAATCAGTTCAATCAGGTTCACGGAGCGTTTCTTCGCGAGCTATCCAAACGTTATCCATCCTTGACGCCAACAGAACGAAAGATAGCCGTGCTGATCCGCCTCAATCTGCCAACAAAAGCCATGGCGAACCTCCTCTGCCTTTCTTCGCGCACGGTGGAAAACCATCGCCAAAGCATTCGAAAAAAACTGAAGCTCACAGCCGAATCCAATCTTGTCACATTCCTCACGTCCCTTGGAGGAATAGAATAATGAGAACGTTGCTCTCATTCTGGCGTATTTTTGTAAGAGCAATGCAATCTTTATACTCCGAACGAATGACCATAGCACGATTTTGCCAGACGGTTGCGCATTTAGCTCTTGCCTTTGCCGTCATTATAGCGATCTTTCCGGCCACCAATGCTTTTGCCCAAAGGATTCCAGATACGCTCACTTGCGGCGGCAAATTCCCGGTCGATCTTGGCACCGTTCTCGCGGGAGGAACACTGCTCGATACGTTATTTCTATTCAATGCAGAAGCATCGAGAGATTCTGTTTTCAAAATTAAGACGCTATCGGATAACGAGATCAGATGGACAGACTCGACCGGCATTCATGTGCCTTCAGGTTCAGAAACCGATTTCACAATGATCACTTTTACTCCTCTCGCTAAAAGTGGGAAGGAAACTAAGCCGATCGTTATACAGCCAATAGCCGATAGCGATTCATGCCAAACAACGTTTGATATGACAGTAGAAATTGTTGGCCCGGATACAAACAACGCTTTGCTGCTCCTCAATAATACCGCGCATGATATTATTGCTTTTACAAGTAAAAAACCGAATGACTCTCTCTTCATTCGACTCCAGAATAATTTTAGCCATAGTATTACCCTCGACACTCTGTATTTTGAGCGTGGTTCTGCATTCACCATCGATTCGAGTTCAGTAAATTTACACGATCCTCTTGATTCAGGTGCTATCTTTACGATCAAACTCCGGTTCACAGCCAATAGTCCAGGTTTCTATACCGATTTTATTAGATCTCCCGATGAGCCGATTCTTCCCATTTCCGTTCAAGGGCTTTTGCTTCCCGATGACGCAGTGGAAGCACGGCCAACTGGCTCTGGATATTTCTCTATCTATCCGAATCCTTCGCATGGCGAAGTGAATATTCATATGCAAAATATTTCCAAGGCACACCTGACTATCACAGATGTTTTGGGAAGAACGTTTAGTGAAGCCTCCATCACAGGCGATTGGCAATGGGATCGCCGTTCTGAAAGTGGTATGACTGCGCCAGCGGGAACATATTTTATCGTTCTCTCCGGCACCGACCGGAATGGTGCGTCGGTTCAGGAAGTCGAGCGAGTCGTGCTGGAATGATCGCATGGGGAGTTTATGAAGTGACATAGGCGTTTCGAGGCTTCATTCGAAACGCCATGACAGAAGATAAACCCATCGCGATCGTACTCCTGCAATTTGGCGGGCCGGATTCGCTCGATGCTGTCGAGCCATTTCTTTTCAATCTGTTCAACGATCCGGATATTTTCCAGCTTCCACTTTTAAAGAAAGAGTGGAGTGCTCGGCTCGGCCAAAGATTTCAGAGATTTATTGCAAAAACGATCTCAGCACGTCGCGCAAAGGTCGTCCGCGAAAAATATCACGAGATCGGCGGAAAGTCCCCTATCGTTGAACGCACCGAAGAGCAGGTGCGGACATTACAGGCTTTTTTGGATAAACATTTTCCAGATGTAAGAACAACTGTTCGCCTTGCTGCGCGATATTGGAATCCACTTACGAAGGAAACAATGGCTTCCATCCTTCGAGATGGAATAAAGGATGTGATCCTTCTTCCGCTCTATCCGCAGTTCTCGGTGGTAAATGCCGGTTCCAGCTTCAACGAATGGGATAGAGAAGTTAAACGCCAAGGCGCAACATTTAACGATCGGCGGGTAAAAGAATATTATCGTAACGAAAAATATATTCGATCCCTTAACGCTCGCATCGATGAGGGACTAACACGATTTGAACATCCGGAGAACGTATTTCTCCTCTTTTCAGCACACGGTACGCCGGTCGATATTGTGCAGCGCGGCGATCCCTACTCGATCCAGATCAGGGAAACGATGGAACTTGTAATGGCTCAACGAAAGAACGATCACCCATACATGCTTTCGTTCCAAAGCAAGGTCGGCCCAAAGCGATGGCTCACTCCATCAACAACCGCAACCATTACTGAACTTGGTGGCAAAGGAATTACGGACATGCTTGTCATTCCCATCGCATTCGTGAGCGATCATATTGAAACGCTGCACGAACTCAACATCGAAGAGCGCCTGACAGCCGAACGTGCAGGAATCAAGCATTATGAAGTAATGCAGGGTTTGAACGACCACCCCCTCTTCATCGAATGCCTTGCCGATATTGCCATTCAGGAGATCAAAGCTCTCAAGCACGCATGATGGACACACGCCTTTTTATGGAAGACATCGCTCGCGGCGCGGGTGATATTACACTTAAATATTTCCGGAATCCTGATCTTGAGATCATCACAAAAGGTGACGATAGCCCGGTAACTCGAGCAGATCGGGAATCCGAAGAATATCTTCGAAAGCGCATTCGCGAGCATTTTCCGAACGATGTGATTCTCGGTGAAGAGTATGGAGAGGAAGGATCAGATCCAAGCCGTCGATGGATTCTCGATCCACTTGATGGCACCAAGAGCTTCGTGCACGGAGTGCCAATTTATGGTGTGCTGATAGCATTGGAACAAAATGGTGAAGTTACACACGGCATTGTACATCTTCCGGCATTGAAGGAAACTGTTTCGGCTGGGTTTGGAGAAGGGTGCTATCTCAATGGTCGACGAACCTATACGTCCGATAAGACCGATCTTTCTGAGTGCCTGATTTGCACTACAAGCCCATCACGTCTTGAAGATTTGATAGGAAGAAGTAAGTACGATAAAATCACACGTTCGTTTGGTCTTTATCGCGGATGGGGTGATTGCTGGGGGCACATTCTTGTAGCCACGGGGCGCGCCGAAGCTATGCTGGATGCCCGAATGGCAATTTGGGACGCCGCTCCGCTTGGCGTGATCGTTTCTGAAGCTGGGGGTAAGTATTTTGATTTTACAGGCCAGCAGCGGATTGAAGGCGGTCATCTCGCAAGCTGTGCACCGGGGATAGCCGATGAAGTTTACAATATGCTTGTAGGAAATGCCTGATTTCATTGTCATAGGCGCAGGCATTTCCGGCTTGACCGTTGCGCATAAACTGGTTCAATCTGGCAAGGATGTAATAGTTCTCGAATCCACTGGTGAAGCTGGCGGAAAAATCCTGACCGAGCGAATCGGAGGCTATCTTCTCGAAGCCGGCCCTAATTCTCTTCGAATTGAAAATCAGGAGACGTTTGATCTTATCGAGGAATGCGGCTTAGCGGAACGAATTATTCAGGCAGATCCTGCTTCAAAGAAAAGATTTATACTCAAGAATAGCCATTGGATAAAACTTCCAAGCGGCCCCGGTGAAGCAATTACCACTACCCTGTTCTCTATTGGCGCAAAACTGCGAGTCGCGCTCGAACCTTTCATTCCCAGAACTAAATCGGAAGATGAATCGGTAGCATCTTTTGTGTCTCGAAGATTAGGGCAGGAAGTATTCGATCATGCCGCCGATCCCTTCATTTCTGGAATTTATGCCGGCGATCCGCACAAACTAAGTATGCGTCATGCTTTTGGATTGATGTGGCAAGCGGAGCAAGAGCATGGATCACTCATCAAAGGAATGATGAAGAACCGCTCTAAAGCTTTAAAGAAAAGTTTTCGACCCAAAGTTATTTCATTTCCAGAGGGATTGTCAGAACTGACCTCTGTACTTCGCACATCCTTGGGTGAACGTCTTCGACTGCACGAAGGTGCACTTCATGTAAAGCGAACCCAAAATGGATTTGTTGTTAGTACTTCCACGAGTTTGTTTGAAGCAAAAACAATAATCTTCGCACTGCCAGCTTATGATGTAGCGCTAATGCTGGAATCAATCGCACCTGATTTGTCGAAGACACTAAGCAATATTTATTACCCTCCGGTGGCTGTCGTCTATCTCGGATTTCGAAAGGAGCAATTCAGTCAAGTGCCCGAAGGATTTGGCGGTCTGATTCCATCCAAAGAATATCGGAAGATACTTGGCATAATTTTTTCGTCTTCGAATTTTTCCAATAGAGCACCGGATGGTAATCTTCTGCTCACAATAATTATGGGTGGCGCATGTCAACCAGATATTGCAACGCGAACCAATGAAGAAATTCTCAAAGTTGCGATTGCGGAAGTAATGGATCTCCTAAAACCTAACGGCGAACCAACTTTTCAGCATGTAAAACTCTGGAATCGGGCTATTCCTCAATACAATGTTGGCTTTGGTGCTGTACTTAGTGCTATTGATGCTACCGAATTAAATAATTCTGGTCTTCATTTCATTGGAAATTATCGAGGTGGTATCTCGATGGGTGCTTGTATCAAGAATGCAACGGAACTCGCAAAAATCCTTGTTTGACAATTCAAATGCACAATCATAATCACGAATTAGACATCGAAGAACTGGCAATTCCGGCCAGTTCCCGCACCCGACGCACTCGCATGACCGAGCGGCATCGACGACTTGTCCGGGAAACGATACTCTCCCCTTCCAATTTCATTCTGCCTCTTTTTGTGGCCGAAGCTCCTGAAAATTTTCGTAAGCCAATAGATGCGATGCCCGGCGTGGAACAGCTCGGCATGGAAGGTATTCTCTCGCAAAGTGAGTCCGCTCTCAAAGCTGGATTGGGCGGAATTATATTGTTTGGCATTCCAGAGCATAAGGATGAATTTGGCTCGGAGGCATATAACGATAAAGGCGTAATTCAAAATGCCGTGAGAGAGATCAAAAAGAGATTCCCAGAGCTGCTTGTTGCAACCGATGTCTGCCTTTGTGAATACACCGATCACGGACATTGCGGCGTCGTCGAGCGAAATAAAAATGGTGAGATCGAAATTGTGAATGATGCCACGGTCGAATTGCTCGTGCGTGAGGCTCTCAGCCATGCCGAAGCAGGCAGCGACTTGATCGCCCCAAGCGACATGATGGATGGCCGTGTGGGAGCTATTCGAGATGCGTTGGATCAGAGTGGTTTTGAATCACTACCGATCATGAGCTATTCTGCAAAATATGCTTCTGGGCTATATGGCCCGTTTCGCGATGCGGCTGGAAGTACTCCGACATTTGGCGATCGCCGTTCACATCAAATGGATGTCGCGAATTCGGATGAAGCTATGCGAGTTGTTCAGCGAGACATCGAAGAAGGCGCTGACATTGTGATGGTGAAACCTGCTATTTCATCTCTCGACATCATTCGTCGGGTATGCGAGCAATTTCTTGTACCGGTCGCAGCCTATCAAGTGAGTGGTGAGTATTCCATGATAAAAGCCGCTGGAAAAAATGGTTGGATCGATGAGGAACGAGTAATGATGGAGTCGCTTACTTCCATCAAGCGGGCCGGTGCCTCGACCATTCTAACATATTTTGCATTGGATGCAGCCAGAATTTGTAGCCGTGACCTTTAGGTCACGGTGAATAGTGAAAGCGTGACCTAAAGGTCACGGCTACAACATGAATTACAATAATAGCCATGCCCTTTTTGAACGCGCGCGTCGCAGCATTCCTGGCGGCGTGAACTCCCCTGTTCGCGCATTCAAATCTGTTGGAATCGATCCCCTCTTTCTCACGCATAGTGAAGGCGCTTATGTGTGGGATGCTGACGGGAACAGATTTATTGATTATGTTGGCTCGTGGGGACCTCTGATTCTCGGTCATTCCCATCCCAAAGTAATCGAGGCAATTATTAAACAGGCAAGCATTGCAACAAGCTTTGGTGCACCAACGGAACTCGAAATAGAATTAGCAGAGCTTGTTATAAGCATCATGCCTTCGATAGAGATGCTGCGGATGGTATCGAGTGGCACAGAGGCAACAATGTCAGCTATCCGCCTTGCTCGTGGATATACCGGACGTGAGAAGATAATCAAGTTCGAAGGCTGCTACCACGGGCATGGGGATTCGTTTTTGATCAAGGCCGGCAGCGGTGCTTTAACTTTAGGATCACCAAATTCGCCAGGAGTGACGGTAGGGACAGCAAAAGACACGTTGAATGCACGATATAACGATCTTGTATCTGTTGAGAATCTCATCTCAGCAAACAGGGGTGAGATAGCTGCAATCATTGTTGAACCAATTGCTGGCAATGTGGGCGTTGTTCCACCGAAGCCAGGATTTCTACAGGGGCTGCGACAAATTTGCGATCGAGAAAAAATCGTTCTCATCTTTGATGAAGTGATGACCGGATTTCGTGTTGCGCTCGGAGGTGCTCAGGAGCTTTATGGTGTGCGGCCCGATCTAACCACTTTAGGTAAGATCATCGGCGGTGGGCTTCCTGTTGGCGCATTTGGCGGCAAACGAGAGATCATGGAAATGCTCTCGCCCATTGGGCCGGTATATCAGGCAGGAACGTTGAGTGGAAATCCTCTTGCGATGGCTGCGGGGTTAGCGACTTTAAGGACGTTAAGGGACGAAAATCCTTATGCGGAGTTAGAGAGAAAGTCAGCGTATTTAGAAAATTGCATCGCTGAGAATATTCGGTCTGCAAATATAAAGGCAACCCAAACTCGAGTTGGCTCGATGCTTTGCCTATTCTTCACTGACCAGGAAGTCACCGATTACGAAAGTGCTATTACCTCTGATACGAAGGCGTTTGCCAAATACTTCCGCGCAATGCTGGAAGATGGCATCTATCTTGCTCCATCACAATTCGAAGCGATGTTCGTTTCGGCGGCGCATAGTGATGAAGATTTAGAACGGACGGTGAAAGCGAATCGAAAGTCACTTACAGAAGTTACCGGCCTTCACCAATAGCTGTTATTGATAGTTTTGGAGGATTGTTTAGCCATCCCCCATCCTCCCAAATATCGCCTAATCCCAGTCGCCATATCTCTTGCAATTCCCAAAATGGTGCTGAAAGACTCAAAAGTTTATGGACTTCGGCAGTATTGAATATCTTATTATAATACCTATACAATTGTGCCCTGTTTTTTATAATAAGCAATTTTCTTTGATGATAATGTTTGAAGAACGAAACACGCAGAGGGAATTCAATGCTGTTTGCAACAGTCTTTTTATCTCCACGATAAAGAGCGAGTTGAAAGGCCTTTACAAGGGAATCCTGCACTAAAATTTCTGTATCGACAAATTTCGCATCTCGCACATAAGTAACTTCGCGATTAGAGTAATTGGGAATGATTATTGATCCATGAAGCGTATCATAATTTGCTTCAAATTTACCCAAAAACAGCGTGTCACGAAAACTTTTATATCCTCTCTTTCCCATAATAAAAACTCCATCCTGTAAAAGAGAAGCAAAACCAAACCCCTCACTGCCAGAAAAATTGTATCGAAACTTATGAAAGCCCTTTTGTTCAGCGTCATGAAGTGCTGACGAATAGAATTTCTCTACTTCAGCGGCAGTGTCACCGTATCTAAGTATAAGGAAAGCCGACGTATCGCCAGAAATTGCAACGTATCGCTCCCTTAATTTAGGCGTAGGTGTGGGAGTGTAAGTCCCTACTTTAGTGTGCTGATTAACCAGAAAATAAACAAGTAGAAATGTGAAAAACATCTACCCTCCGTACGCCGCTATCCCCGTAATATCCTCACCCAGCACCAGCGTATGAATATTGTGCGTGCCTTCGTAGGTATTGACGGATTCCAGATTCATGCTGTGACGCATAATGGGATACTCTCCGAGAATGCCATTAGCACCATGCAGATCGCGGGCTGAGCGAGCAATTTCGAGTGCCATCTGCACATTATTCCTCTTTGCTAACGATACTTGCTCTGGGCGCATTTTCCCTTCATTCTTCAATTGACCAAGGCGGTGAACAAGTAACTGCGCTTTCGTAATCTCTGTGAGCATTTCAACAAGTTTAGCTTGCACAAGTTGAAACCCACCGATTGGTTTGCCAAATTGCACGCGGCTCTTCGCATAATTTACAGAACTTTCGTAGCATGCCATTGCCGCACCGATCGCCCCCCAGGCGATGCCATAGCGTGCTTGGGTAAGGCACGAAAGCGGGCCTTTTAATCCTTTGACTCCCGGAAGCATATTATCTTCCGGAATAAAAACATCCTGAAAGACAAGCTCGCTCGTCACGCTGGCACGAAGTGAATACTTCCCTTTCATTTCTGGCGCGGTAAATCCCTTCATTCCCTTCTCTACTAGGAACCCACGAATATTTTTTGAGTCATCGTTATCCAGTTTCGCCCAGACGACAGCAACATCGGCAAGCGTGCCGTTCGTGATCCACATTTTTGCGCCGTTCAATACAAATCCCCCACTTACTGTTTTAGCTTTGGTTACCATCCCGCCGGGATTAGACCCAAAGTCAGGTTCAGTTAATCCAAAACATCCGATGGATTCTCCGGTTGCAAGTTTAGGGAGCCATTTCATCCGTTGCTCTTCCGAGCCAAAGGCAAAGATAGGATACATCGCCAGCGCGCCCTGCACGCTTGCAAAAGAGCGGATTGCAGAATCACCACGCTCCAATTCTTGCATGATGAGGCCATACGCGATATTATCCAGTGCCGCGCAGCCATATTTTTCGGGAAGTGTCGAGCCAAGCAATCCGAGCGCTCCGATCTTCGGGATCAGCTCCATCGGAAAGGTCATGGCCTGATTGTGGGACTCGATGATGGGCAGGACTTCGGACTCCACGAACGACCGAACCGTATCGCGGATCATACGCTGCTCGTCAGTCAGCAGCGATTCAATGTCGTAATAATCTACAAGCATGGATTAGGTATAGAATTAACTATACCCTAAACCCAATCTGCCATGCCCTGGTTTACTTTTGTACGATGGAGATAAGCTGATTCTCGATTGTACCGAAATTCGGGCGAGTGATATTATAATAGATCAACCCTTTTCCGCGCTGAAACCACTCGGTGCCAGAAGTGCCATTCGCGCCGCTATAATTAACCATTATAACATCGCTATACGATTGGCCATTGACTTGAGCGGTCGCGCCATACTTCAAGATCGAAGCAGTTATCGACTCGCCTTGGGAAGTGAATGACCACGATTTATCCTTGGAAAGCGGCGCTTGAAGATCGACCCAATGATCTGTAAGCTGACCTGCTGATTCAATGCCTAAATTGATCGCCTGTGAATCATTTAGACCATAATACCATGCCGTAGGTGCGCCATAATAGGTTCCGTAACTCCAAAGGCAGGAATAAACAGGAATGCCGTTCACAGTATCCTCGACGCCTTGCATATCCATGGTAAGCTGCCCCACCGGAGGATGGAACGGCGCATTCGATGTGACGGTATAATTATACTCAAGCCGTGGCGTAGCGAGCTGAATATAATAATTCCGGACATCAAGCTCTTGTGTAGGTGTGGGCGCTGGTGTATCGACCATCGAGCAACCCGCAAGCACAAGGAACAAGGCGAATGGCGCGGCAAGAATGCCCCTCCGCGAAATTCTCGTTGTAAGTAAATTGTGATAGTGCATCTCTCTCATCTCTCTTTTATACCGACGTGTAAAAATTAGAAGCTATACGTTAGTCCATATTCTATACTTCCGGCGACTGTGTTATGAACATTCGAGCCGTCGTAAATGACAGGTTGGCTGGAATTTAAATAATCTTGCGTAGAGCCATTTTGATGAAGCCTGCTAACGACGAGCGATACTCCTCCCATTAATTTATCATTCACAGGTACTTGAATACCTAACTCGGCGCTCAATAGCGTTCCCAAAGAATAAAACCCGCCACCGATAGATCCGGTGATGAAAAACAGGCCATGGTCAACAAGCTCGCGATGCTGGAAGAAAAGCTCACCGGCAAAGGCTGATTGCATTGTGAGCTGTCCGTTCAGGTCGGTAAATCCAGCACCTAATGTCGTAATAGTCGAAAGTTCCGCAAAGCCACCGCGCGTGAGCTTAAATGCAAGCTGATTGCTCATATCGAGGTTGTATCCCACACGAAGCGAAACATCCGAAAAAGGAGTTGCTTGCGGCGTATTCGCTGGAAGGCTAAAACCACTGAATGGCGTTGATATTCCAATCTCGAAACTGGGGGCTCGGTCAACTATTGCAATATCACGGAGCGATTCCAACGTGCCATGTGCTCCGGGATTAATCGGAATTCGTTCAAGTTCCACATTGCGAGTTTCGGGAAAAAGCTCAATTTTTGATTCGGTCACCGGCTCCGTCGATTCTGGGGATGAATTCAGGCTCGCGATTACATCATTTTTTGTAGTATGCTTAGTAGTATGCACATTTTTAGCATCACTATATGATTCATGCCGACGAACATTGCTCGATCCGGAAGAGCTATGGTTTATTGCACGATATTCATTGCTTAATGCTGTAGAACTGGCAGCAATTGTTGGAGATACATTTGATTGTGCTGCTGGCTCTGCATCAAGATGCTGCGTTGAAATCTGGGCTGTATTCGCAGGAACTTCCTTTGAACCCGGAACGACGTTACTATTGCCGTTATTCCAATATTGGAACGATCCCATTACAAGGACAAGCAATACGGCTGCTACCCCAGCCATAACCGATGTGCGACCCATCGACCAAAATCCAATAGGAATAAATTCTTTTTCATCTTTCGCACCAATGCGCTGAAAAAGTGATTCTTCAAGCGCCGGAGGAATGGTTGCATTCTGAATAGCACGGAAGGACATTTTACGCAACGCCACATGTTCTTGAAACATCTGGCGGATTTCAGGACTGACAGAGACGCGGTGCAAAAGCTCCGCACCCTCGGCGTCGTTCAATCGGCCATCGAGGTATGCGATAATGGTATCTTCAATTGGAATTGCCATAAAATCTGAATTCATTATGCGAATACCTCCCCGATCGAAAAATTATCGTCAAGTGGCCCGAACGATACTTTTTCAGAAGCGATCGACTCCGGTTTTCTTACGTTCCCATATTCTTTGGCCTCCTGTGCTTCTTTTGCCGGTCGTTTCTTCCGCGCCTGATCTGCCTCGTGCTGATAATGGGGAGCGAGCAACACACGCAATTGTTTCTTGGCACGCGTGATGCGAACTTTTACATTGGCCTCGGTCGTATTCGTGATCTCCGCGATCTCGCTATAATCATATCCCTCGAACTCGCAGAGCAAGAATGCTTCGCGGTAGATCGGAGCAATTTTAGCCATTGCCATCTTAAGCATGTCATCGGCGATCGCGTGGTCGAGCGGGCCGGCAGGCGTGTCCACTGTTGGCCCAATGTTCTCTGCCTCATCCCCGCTTCCGATCGAAACGAATTCCGGCGTAAACTTTGAGCTTCGAAGCAAATTCAGGCACACCGAGCGAGTAATGAGCAAAACCCAGCTTTTCAGTGCCCCGGCGGCGCGTAACTGGTCATGGCGAGTGTGAATGCGAATAAAGACCTCCTGGAACGCATCCTCCGCCAACATTCGGTCTCCCATGTAATACAGGCAATAACTGAAAACCTGCTGACGATACAGCGTATAGACGTACTTAAATCCGGCCATTTCACCCTTGGTGAAAGCCGATATAAGGACTAATTCACGTTCGTCTAATACTTTACGCTGTCCCTGTGGCATTTGGGAAATACTGAGCTTTCCGCTCCACTCGATAGGACACAAAAGAGGTGTGTAAAGTTACAATGCTAAATCGCACATAATTTACCCCTTCTCAATTGATTTATTAGCGCATCAAGGAGCCAAATTCACCCTCCCGCCGTTCAACTTCCGCATCTGATAGTATTTTATTCCCTAACGAATGGCATTACTCGAAGTTAAGCACCTCCAAACCTATTTTTTTACCGACGATGGCGTGGCCAAATCGGTCGATGACGTAAGCTACACGGTCGATCGGCGCGAGACCCTGGGCGTCGTCGGCGAGTCCGGCTGCGGTAAGTCCGTGACGGCGCTTTCGATCATGCGGCTTATCCCCGATCCGCCTGGCAAGACGGTCGGCGGTGAAGTTATCTTCGATGGCAAGGATCTGCTAAAACTTCCAGAGGAAGAAATGCGAAAAATTCGCGGCAACAAGATCGGGATGATCTTTCAGGAGCCGATGACTTCGCTCAATCCCGTTTTCACGGTTGGCGATCAGATCGAAGAATCGGTTTTGCTCCACCAAAAAGTTACCAAAGAGCAAGCGAAAGAGAAGGCCATCGAGATGCTGCGATTAGTCGGCATTCCTGCGCCGGAGCAGCGATATGGAGAGTATCCGCATCAACTATCCGGTGGAATGCGCCAGCGTGTGATGATCGCGATAGCGCTCTCCTGTAATCCAGATATTCTTATCGCCGACGAGCCGACAACTGCACTCGATGTAACGGTGCAGGCGCAAATCCTCGAACTCATCAATCGGCTTCAGCAGGAGCTTGGAATGGGCGTTATTCTAATCACGCACGATCTCGGCGTGATCGCGGAAACTGCGGATAAAGTCGCAGTGATGTATGCCTCACATATCGTCGAGTATTCAAAAGTTGATGAGATCTTCCATAATCCCATTCATCCATACACCGTTGGCTTGCTTGGCTCGATCCCCAAGCTGAATGTCGAGACAGATCGGTTAATGACGATAGAAGGAACCGTTCCATCGCCTGTTAACTTCCCTGTCGGCTGTAATTTCAATACGCGCTGCGCGTGGGCAACTGATATTTGCTACAAGAATGAACCCGCCCTTCTCGAACACGAACCCGGACATTTCGCGGCATGTCATCACTGGAATAAAGTAAAGGCCGAGCGGCCTGCGAATTTAGTGGAGGCATAACAAATGGCAGCTGCAAATTTTAATACATCTAACCAGACCTACCGACAATTGGTGGGTAATGGGCTTATTTATACCGTTCCAAGATTTCAACGCGATTATAGCTGGGAAGAAGAGCATTGGGACGATCTCTGGAGAGATATCCAAGGAATTTTAGGTGAGCCGCCTTCTGAGCCGGTTCATTACATGGGCTATCTCGTACTTCAATCGCCAGATAGTAAGAGCTTTGATGTGATTGACGGACAGCAACGACTTACGACGTTGAGTATAATTGCATTAGCGGTTCTTGCACTTTTGAAAGAGCTTATTGAGGCTGGAGTCGATTCACCAGACAATACGAGACGAGAAGAACAACTGAGAAGTACTTTTATCGGTTACCTAGATCCAGTTACTCTTGTTCCTAAATCCAAACTTAACCTGAATAGGAATAATAATTCGTATTATCAAAATCATCTTGTACCATTAACACGTCTTCCTAAACGAAACCTGCGAACCTCAGAGCACCAACTTAGAAAAGCTTATGAGTGGTTTCAAAGCAGAATTCGTGAACAAGTACAGAACACAAAGGACGGCTCTCAACTGGCTCTTCTACTCGATGTCATCGCGGATCGACTCTTTTTTACTGTGATCACAGTAACGGATGAGTTAAATGCTTTCAAAGTATTTGAAACTCTAAACGCGCGCGGTGTTCGCTTATCTTCTACCGATCTTCTAAAAAATTACTTGTTTTCTGTTGTTTATCGTGAAGGACATGATGATCGAGAAATTGAAAATTTAGAAGATCGATGGACAAGACTGGTAAGTCAACTTGTCGGGGGAGAAGATTTTCCGGATTTTTTGCGCGCTCACTGGAATAGCCGTCGAAAATTTTTGCGTCATGCAGAGTTATTCAAATCTATTCGAGATACTATTAAAAATAGAGGGGACGCTTTCAGCCTGATTCGTGAAATGGAAGAGGATGTTGAGATATATGCTGCTCTTCCACGACCCGAAGAGAACATTTGGAGCAGTGACCAGAAAGACTACATTCGAAGCCTTCGTTTGTTCAACGTGCGCCAACCATACCCGCTTCTCATGGCTGCTCACCGCGTGCTTCCATCTTCAGAATTCACTCGACTTTTAAGAGCTTGTAGTGTTATCTCATTTCGATACAACATCATCGGCTCTCTTGCTACCAATGAACAAGAAAGGGCTTACAATAGCGTCGCAGAAGCTATTTCTAACGGGACCTTGACGGATGCGCGATCTATCATTCAGAATCTTCGTGTTATCTATCCTGGAGACGAATCATTCACGGCTTCATTTGTGGAAAAGCAGTTGAAGAGCACGAGCCGCAACGACCGCATTTCAAAGTATATTTTGTTCAATATCGAGCGCCAAGTTTCAGGGCAAAGTTTTGAGGATAGCGATCAATATTCTCTGGAACATATCCTGCCCGAGAATCCTTCTGATGATTGGACAACCTTTTCAGACGACGAGCATGAGAAAATGGTTTATCGTCTGGGAAATTTTGCTTTATTACAAACATCTGTAAATCGGGATTTGGGAGATGCTGGATTCGCCCTAAAGAAGGAGAAATATCGTGAGAGCGAATTTGAAACAACGAGAAAAATACCCGAAGATGCAGCGGAATGGACAACAGAAGCAATTGTTCGCCGCCAACGATGGCTTGCAAAACAGGCAAAAACGGTCTGGCGATTGGATGAGATGAGTGCTTAGGAACATGGATTACGATACCCTTGAATCACTTTCCATTTTTCTTTCTTCCCCTGAATTCGAAGGCATCACCTTCCAAGGTGAATCAGCAATTGATCTCGACCTAAGCAATAAGAAGTTCATTGATTGTATCTTCGATCGATGCCAGCTAAGTTCTGTCAAAGTACAGAACTCGGTCATTCAGGCAGTGTTCAAAAACTCGAAGATCGAAGGAATCAACTTTTTCACAGCAAAGCGGAGTTTGCTTTCCGTAAATTTTGATTCCTGCCTCATTCGGCATTCTTCCTTTGCAGAATTAAAGCTGCCGAAGATCAAATTTACGAGTTGTGAATTTCACAATGTCGATTTTTCAGATGCCGACCTTTCCTCTGCGGATTTTTCAAATACAACCTTTACAGACTGTATTTTTCGCAATACCAACCTCACAAAAGCCGATTTCCGATATGCATCGGGTTACTACATCGATCCTACATTAAACAAAGTAAAAGGCGCTCAATTCTCTTCACCTGAAGTATTGAGCCTGCTGGCAGCATTTGATATTGTAATCGAATAGACTTCACTTCACAAACCGGAATTCCACCCGCCGGTTTTGTGCTCTGCCATCTTCCGTATCGTTCGATGCAACGGGCTTGCTTTCCGCGAAGCCTTTTGCCGAAAGCATGTTCGCTGCACACCCCTGCGCGATCAAGTAATCTACCACAGCCTGCGTGCGCTTACGTGAAAGATCCAGGTTATATTGATGCGCCCCTTTATTATCGGTGTGGCCGTCGATCTCTGTTTTTGCATCGGGATTTTTTTTAAGTATATCGGCAAGCCGGTTCAGTTCAGAATATGATTCCGGCTTTAGTGTTGCTTTATCAAAATCGAAGAAGATATTATTTAGTCGGACGGCAACATCCTTCTCGCGCATGGATTTTATCGAATGAAGGACGATATTTTCGGTACGATTCAAGGACTCGGTCGTTCCACGCAGATCGACATTGCTCGATGCTGGGTAATACCCCTCCTTTTCGGCATAATACGCATAATTTTTGTTGAGTGGCAGTGTAATGAAATACGTACCGCTTTTCGGATCGCTTGCAAGTTGCCCGACATTCGTTGAGGTTTCCAGATCGTCCCATTTGATGGAAACCTGGATTGGAGTTCCATTCTCATCGGTTACGGTTCCGCTGATCTGCGCGATCGCTGCCGGCTTTGCATACGTGGGAAGTTCCATCCTGTAAATATCCCCCTTGCCATATCCATCCGTTCTGTCGTCGAGGCTCAAGTATGCTGCCGAGCCGTCGGTCGCAACACGAAATCCAAAATTATCTGCGCCGTTATTGACCTGCTTACCGAGGTTGACCGGCTCGCTCCATTCCGTCCATGAGGTGTCATTCAAACGAGTGCTTTTGTAAATATCCATCATTCCAAGCCCGGCATGACCATCGGAGCAGAAATAGAGCGTCTTGCCATCCGGATGAAGGAATGGCTTTCGTTCCGCGTATGGGGTATTAACGGTCGGGCCAAGATTGATAGGTTCGCCCCAGCTTCCGTCCGGTTGTTTAAGGGAAACAAAGATGTCGGTGTTGCCCCAACGGTCGCCATGAAAATTCTGAGCTTCATCTCCTCGCTGATGATACTCGCCGACGCATCCAGGACGGTCGGACGTAAAAATGATCGCCTTGCCATCGCTCGTGAACATCCCATCGGCCTCGTAGTTTTCTGTATTGATCGGCGCTGGCAGATGCTGGACTTCTCCCCATTCCCCCGTGGAATCTTTCTCAGAAAAGAACAGATCGCCCGAGCCGAAACTTCCCGGATAATTTCCAAACAGCATAAGGCTATTACCGTCGGCAGAGATCCCGTTGACCGATTCGTTCCCTTTCGTGTCGATGGATGTCCCCAACATCGTAGCAGGCTGCCACGCGCCATCGCGGTATTCGGAGACCATGACATCCTCGTTCGTCTCTTCATTGTTGCGCGTAAAGTACAGCCACTTGCCATCGACGGAGATCGTCGGGCTGTATTCATCTAACTCAGAATTGACGCCCGTTCCAAGATTGACGGGAGTTAATGGTTCTTCCGGCGCATCGAGGATGGCAATGATCTTTTGAAAACGCCCCTGCATGTCTGGGAATTTTGGTTCATAGCGCTCGAAGATCGCTTTTGCATCGCCCCACCGGCTTTCTTTAAGATCGAAATAGGCAAGCCGCTGGACAGCCACGAAGGCATCCTCAGAGGGAGCATTGGCTTCGATGAACGATTCGAAATCTCCTTTCGTATCGTCGTTAGGAACTCGAGTAAGGTCGATCTGAGCCAACCCCAACGCGGGGCCAAAAAGAACAGAACAAATGGACAACAGCAATATTGTGTGAAGGGATTTCATATATTAATGGGTAAAAGAGACGGCAGCAAAACACAATTCGATGGATTGAAAATTCTAAGAAAAAGCAAAATTCAGAAGCCTATAAACTAATTTTGCTGCAAGATAGGTGGCGTGTTTTGCTTTGGTGTCGGGACTAAGCTCGACGACATCGAATCCGACGATCCGTTTTCCTGCTTTGCGCAATTCGCGAAAAATTTCCATTGTTTCGTTCCATTGGAAACCATCTGGCTCCGGCGTACCGGTGGAAGGCATAATCGCCGGATCGAAATAATCCACATCGAACGTGATATACACCTCGTTTGTGGGTAATGCTTTCGATACCGATTTTTGCCAATCCTTTCCATGCTCGCCTTTTCGAATTTTTGTTGCGTAAAATGTCTGAACTCCTAATTTTTTTGCATATTCGAATTCAGCCTTTTCTTGGGCGCGAATTCCAACCTGCACCACGCGTTTCATAGGGAATCCTTCATCGGCAACGCGCGCCATGAAGCAAGCATGACTATACGGTGTGCCCGAGTATTTCATCCGCAGATCGGAATGTGCATCGAAATGCAGAACCGACATTTTCGGATAATGTTCGTAATGCGACATAATGGGCGCGGTAGCAATAGTATGCTCACCGCCTAAGGTCACAACAAATTTATCATTCTCGATCTGTTCCGAAACAGCTTTCTGTAAATAATCGAGCATTACTTTTCCCGTCCTGTTACCAAAAGCAAGCGCTGGAAGGGTTGCAATTCTCTGTTCAAAACAGAGTTCCCGAAAGAATTCATCATCGAGAAATTCCACGTAATGCGATGCATCGATGATCGCTTCGGGACCTTTTGCGGTGCCGCCGCCATAGCTAACAGTCTTTTCATACGGCGCGGAAAGAATGACGATCTTGCTGGTATCGTATGCGCTTGATTCTTTTGGTAACGCGAGGAAATTTTTGGATTCTGGAAGTACTTTCATTATTGCTGTCAAATAACGGTGTCATGCCGCCAATGAAGATCGTCGGTTTTAGGATAATCCGTTGTGTAATGCAGGCCACGGCTTTCTTTTCGGCGCAAAGCGGAGCGAACAATCAACAATGCCACTTCTGCCGTGTTGCGCAGTTCGAGAAGTGGAACCGTTACTTTGGTACGACGGTAATATTCTTCAATTTCTTTCCTAATGAGTTTCAACCGCCGCTCCGCTCGCTCGAGGCGATAATTACTGCGGACGATACCGGCATAATCCCACATTAATTCCCGTACTTCTCGCAGGTCATGCGAGATGTAGATCCACTCCTCAGCATTCTCCGTTCCGGATTCATCCCACTCCATGAGCGATACATTTTGTTTGATCGTTTTCCTACCGGCTGTCCGCTCGATCAAGTCGTTCGCCGCGCGATGGGACCACACGAGCGATTCAAGCAAGGAATTGCTCCCAAGTCTGTTCGCACCGTGAATGCCGGTCATGGAAGCCTCGCCGGAAGTATAGAGGCGGTCTATATTCGTTGTACCCTCTAAGGACGCGACAATTCCACCACAACTATAATGTGCTGCCGGGACCACAGGAATTGGCTGTTTTGTAATATCGATCCCAAGTTCCTTGCATCGTTTATAAATGCTTGGGAATTCATGCCGAATGGATCGCGCGGGCAGATGAGATACATCCAGATATACGTAGCTATCGCCTCGGCGTTTTAACTCGGAGTCGATCGCACGTGCAACGACATCGCGGGGAGCGAGTTCCATGCGTTTGGCATCGTATCGCTTCATAAATCGCTCACCGCCGCGATTTTTCAAAACGCCGCCCGCGCCGCGAACAGCCTCGCTGATGAGAAATGAGTTCGCTTCTGGCACATACAGAGTTGTCGGATGGAACTGGATAAACTCCATATTACCGATCTTCGCACCGGCACGATAGGCCATTGCGACGCCATCCCCTGTTGCGATGAGGGGATTTGTTGTATGAAGATACACTTGTCCTGCACCGCCTGTTGCGAGCATTACAGCGGAATTCGCACGACAAATGGTTACTTTTCCAGTTTCCTCATCAAGAATATATGCACCGTAACAAGAAAGCTTTTGAATTTTCTGAGAACCTGTTTGACGTTTTCGTTGATGATCCGTCAGTAACTCAACGGCATAATGGTTCTCAAGAATTGTTATTTGCGGATGTTCCTGCACAGCCTGGAGCAAGGCTCGTTCCAATTCACGCCCGGTGTAATCTTTGGCATGGACAATGCGGTTTGCGGAATGTCCACCTTCGCGCCCCAGATGCAACTCTCCTGCCTTGGTTCGTGTAAAGCGTGCGCCGAGATCGATCAGATCCTGGACCCGCTCTGGGCCTTCATTGACAAGTACGCGGACAGCATCCTCGTGACAAAGACCGGCCCCAACAGTAATAGTATCAAGGAAATGCGATTCGAGGGAATCTTCGTTGCTGGCTACGCTGGCAATGCCACCTTGTGCGTAATTTGTATTCGATTCCGAACGCTCTTTCTTTGTAACGATCAGCACCCGCAAGCGGGAGCGTTCCGCGACCGTGAGTGCGAAAAATAATCCGGCAGAGCCGGAGCCGAGGACCAAAACGTCTGTTTCCGTATGCGCTTTATTTATAATGACCGATGACAACACCTAATAACGAAAAAGCCCTTCCGAAGAAGGGCTTTTTGAAAAAGAAAACATGCGGTACTAAAAGTACACGTTTAGATGAACACCGGCATTTGTAACGAGTGCAATCTGTGTAACGGATTGTCCGCTCGATGTTACTGACTTTGAACCAGTTTCATCCGGTCCGGTAGAGGATGTGCTTGTTGATGAGAATCCAAGGGATACTTGACCACCGAGGCAAAGTCCACGAGTAAAGAACCAATCGAAGCCAGCAAGTGCAGCAACCGTAAAGGTCGTAGCACTGCCTTTTTGATCAAAGTTACCTGATGCACCATTGTCAAACGAGCTGTCTGCGAAACTAATTATTCCACCTATATAGGGTGAGGTAGAATAGAGCGGACGCATGTGAGCCTGAATTCCCGCGCCAATTCCGAATTTAGTGCTGCTTGGCTTTTGGCTTGTGGTATCTGCTAAAGCTGGATTTCCACTCATCGAATTAAAACCGAGGAGAACGAATAATGCCATATCGTCTGAAAGAAAATATTTCATTCCCACGGCGCTGTTCATGGGGCCAACATTCGGGCCGGTGAAACCGAAGGTTCCAATGCCGGCCAGATCGAAGATCATGGCGGCGCTGCCGGCTTTGGTGATCGGGCGAATGATGCTGTTATCGGTTTCCTGAGCAACGGATGTTCGGATGATGCCGAACGTGAACGTAAGCACGAATGCGAATGCAACGATCTTTTTAAGAGAGCGACTCATTGCCATGGATCATGGGTTACGATAACTTTCCGCTCACGACGCTTGAAGAAAAGCGCATTTTGCTTCCCGAAGCGTTCGAAAATGGCTGGAAGCTTTTTTTTGAGCATGATCCCGCCAGTTCTTTTACCAGCATTGAATCCACACCTAAAGGATTTCGTGTTGTCGATTAAGAAATATTAAAAAACGTCATTGCGAGGAACATTCGGCGACCGGAGGGAGC
>Ga0206953_1015_pt1 | contig 41243 bp, 26 predicted proteins | sample Alteio_BWOrgHeat_36_FD_152977 | JGI IMG/M metagenome (GOLD analysis project Ga0206953, IMG submission 152977) | Enriched cells from forest soil in Barre Woods Harvard Forest LTER site, Petersham, Massachusetts, United States -... | ecosystem: Environmental > Terrestrial > Soil > Temperate forest >...
CATGCGGAATTTCCTACCTTGAAGGTAGCTTGGCACAGTCCAGCAAATTTGGCCTTCCTCCGCAGGCACATTCGCAAAGACATCGCTCCATTTTGCATGCTCGCCATCAAATAGTGATAGAGTGAGCATGCCCGTGACAAGTTTAGGATTCCACGAGACGGTCTGTGTAGACCCTGCGGTTAGTTCCTCTCCGCCCGTCGGGGAAATAATGACCGATTGCGCAAATGCGTTGCTCGCAATTACGCTAATCGCAATGCACAAACAAATACCGCGAATGATTGTTATTGTTTTCATAATCGTTATTGAAAAAGTGAAACTTTTGTAAATGCCCGTTCCCAACCGGATCCTTTTATATGGGATCAAAATTTATTGAATGTGAACTGTAAAGTCGATACGACTCCACGAACCTGATTGAGGTGGTTGACCCCAAAACTGCTGATAGAAGCTATCGGCGCCCCACCAATGCAATCTGCCCACCGGTTGGCAGTTGTTAGTGCCTTGCCACCATACTTGATTCAAAGACCCCCAATCGTCAGGGGAACTGCACGGGTTCCATCTTAAAGCATCATAAGAAGCATCTTGAGTCACATCGACGGCACGTATTTGATCCCCGACACTCTTGGGAGTGAAAGTATGGCTTGACATGGCTGTGTGATCGAAGGACGACCTATCCCAAGCCTGGCACCAAAGCCAACTGCCGTCTCCCAAAAGGCCAGCCCCATTTTCGACCACATAAGAAACCGCTCCAGCACTAAAGAAGTTAGTTTCCGGATCGACACCACCATCGGTAATCATTGCAAGATCCCCACTTGACCCACAACCACAATGGTAGTCTTCAGTTGCGTTGTAGGGGGTAGGCGCATAATCTGTCCCACTCTCGACATTGTCACGAATACACGTAAAGCTCCAATTTCTATTTATTGTAGAACCATTACTATTTGACATGACACCAGCCCATTCTTCGAAACCCCAATTATCCATGTTCCAGAAAACGTCATGTGCATCATCGACATAGGTATTGTGAAATTTCCATGAAACGTTCGGATTTATCGAGCTCATTTCGAGGGTTTGTGGATTGCTAAGTGCCTCATGATCGGCGCTTGCAACTGCACTACTTACGTTAAAGTTAAATTTTTGACCTTTCCACAGCCTATATTCGTGCCCATTGAATGATCCATCCAACCAAAAGTATAAACTGTTTCCAGAAATTTGGCCGTTAATACTGGGTGGGGTCCCCGAACCTGTCTTCGGTCGCAGAGTGGCAACATCTCCATTCGTTTTTCCAAACTCTGAGCTCTCCTCGGTGAATGTGATAGGAACAAGGCCCCAGGTGGTAGTCCCAACCGGCTTATTGAAATCAAAGCGGACTCCTGTGTATGCTGAAGATGGCCATGGACTTCCACTGCCCGTAAGACCTACTTGTCTTGTTCCCCAATTCGCAACTGACTTCGTAATACCTTGCGTTGTGGAAGAAGAATAATTTGGCTGATCGAGAAAACCAACGCTGAGGAGCTTAAATGGCACATGATACGTTGCCGTGGCTGCCTCATCTTGGCTCATGACGAACGAGAAATCGGCAGTACTCAGAGGCGTTGGAAACTCCGTGTTCGTGCAACCGCACCACGAAGCGACAGGCGAACATGGCAACTCCCACTGCACGAAGTTATCCGCGCTCGTATTTGATGTTGAACCCACGCCAGCCTTAAGCTCAACTGTCGTACCTGATAGATAATCTAATTCATACACCACATAGGTCGGCTGAGCATCATTGCACCAAGCCGGGTTCACCCATTGGAATATGGGAAAGAACGTCCAGGTCCCGAGTTGCTTCCATGACAGTGGCTTAGTTTTAACCCAGCACCACATGTCGGTAGCTTTAGTGGTATTGGGGTCTGTAAACGTTAGAAGAGTTCCTTCTGTATGAGTGTTGTTGTTTGTCCTCAAGACGAGAATGAGCTTCCGAACCAGCGGCTTAACTACAAAGGTAACGAATGTCGGAGGCCAATCATCTTGGGTTGCATCAGGTGGAGTAAAAGTTCCATTCCCGGGGCAAGGATATGGCATCCCTGTTGCTACATATAAGTCTTTGGGCTGAAAATTCGGAGCATCTTTGGTAAAGTCGTGCGCATCTGTAATATTCGCGCATGCCCTTGTGCCCTCATCGACGCTATAACTCTCCAAACCGTAATTCGGATTTAAAATCTTAACTGTCGCAGGTTGCAAAGCACAACCCGTTGAGGTCGACATTGCCTGAGCCGTCGTAGGTGGAACAGGGACGGGAGCAATAATTTGCGCGATCGTAGGATCTGCAGGACCAGGCATGCCGTCCACAGTTACGAAGTCCCATAATTGATACTGACCAGAAGTGGGCCGATTGAATACTGCAGTTGCGCAGGTATTCCCGGTCGTCACAAAACTAATCACAGGATTCGTAAGGTTATTAATCGCGCTATTCGATGAAGACCAATGATTGAATATCTCCGAATCATACTGTGTATAAGCGTGCAGAGTAACAATCTTCCCTCGTTCAAGCAGGTAATTTATGCTTGATGTTGTTGCACAGGTGTCCAGTAACGTAGCAAGCGGACAATCCAGCGAGTCGCTCGTGATCCGAACCGAGTCCCGAGTTCCCGAAACAGCCACACACAGGGTATCGACCGCAACGGGCCCATAGAGTGCGACAATATTCATATCGTTGAGCTGATCTGATGTCTGAGTTATCGTAAGCACAGGATTTGTTGATGTATCAATAGCAAGATTGCCAGAACCGCTCCAATGTGTAAAGACAGCTCCACCGACATGTGTCGGTGCTGTATATCGCGCTGTATCACCGGCATTGACAACTCTCCCAACATAAGACGTGTCGAATACTACCTGGCTATCATTGATAGCGCGATAATTCTCGTTTATCGTGGGATCGAAATGAACAGGATTCAGGCATGTTAAACCTCCAGTAGGCATGGCAGTAAGATTCAGCAAGAAGGATTTTTTGCATACAAATCCCCATTTCCCATCTTCTGTTGTGTCTCCCGTTAATCCACTTAACTTGACTTTAACGCGATAATCTTGGCCAAGAGTAAATGGGTGCGTTGGTAGCAAATGAAGCTTCGAGCTATCCGTGGCATCGAGCCATGCTGTAGCGGAAATCATGCTGTCTGAAACGATAATAGTATCATGAGTGGTATCGAAAGTGACTTTCGGAATCGCGAGCGAGAAGAGTGGTCCGGAGGAGCTACTCGTACTATCGAGCTTCTCAGTAAAAAGCGCCGTAATGGTGTCATGTGTGCGCACGATTTGTCCCGACTGGACAACCGACATCGAGATGAGACTCGGCGGAAGGTCGACCGTCGTGAATGTCAACCGCGCTATCGTATCCGATATCACGATGGTGTCAATACCCGAAATGACCCTCAAGCCCATGAGGATCGCCTCATACTTATGCCCATTTAGAAGAGGGTTCGAAGTAAACAAAATAGTTGTATCATTTGTAAACGATCCAGTACCGGCACGGGCATAGCCTTGCCAAAACGTGTCGGATTCGCTTGTATAAACTTCGTAAGGGATTACACACACGTTCACTGTGTAAAGTGTGAGGGAATCTTTGTGCACATAATCCCAATGTACAGACGTCGTATCGATCGGGAGTGATGTGATGATTTTGAAAGTGGGATTCACCGCGGTGGCCGTGGTATTTGTGGGCAGCACGAACCGCGCGAGTGGCGTCTGCGCGTTAATGGATGAACCTCCGAGGCCGATGAGTGCAAGGAATACCACTAATGCAGATAACGAACGTCCGAAAGCAAGAAAGTGTGAGTTTTTCATAATGTTCAATCTGTTGTTATTAAAAATTCCGGCAGCGAGAACACCTCACTGCGATTTTGTAAAACTTTTTTTGTACGCATGAACTCTTAGTCATTCGATCTCCCTCCCATCAAATACAATGACATTGCAAGGTGTACCCCACACCACCGCTACGATTGTTTCGTCCGGTAGAGTGATGAGAGCTTTCTCCCCTCGGGGTACAGTCTGACCGTTGATCGTAATCGAGGTAGCGGTGTCCGCAATAGCGATCGTGTCTATAGTACTGCCCGGAACGGTAAGGTAATAATCCCCACTCGGCACCGTAATTGTTACCGTGCCGAGGGCTTCTGCTTGCTGGTTAGTGACAGTGAACGAACCACGAGCTGTCTGTGCGAAAGTGTTGTTTTCGAAGCCGGAAGCCGCCATCATCGTAATGACGAGAACAAGTAGAGTGGTCTTCATTGTACGTTTTTAAATTCGAAGCGGAAATTGGGCGTGCGTTGAAAAAACCCTGACGAACTTACGCACGAATCAGCATTTATTCAAGGACAAAACTCTTATTTCCTATATCAGTGTTATGATATTGACCCTAATTTTACAGGCTTTCGTGAAATTAATTGAATCAAAGTAGCTTCCATTTATACACAATTATTTATATTATGTTGTCGCAAAAGGCAGATTTACGCGAATTAATTCGTATTATTCAATTGAACGGAAATAAAAAGGCTAATTCTATATTCACTGCAAAAAAGAAAGATACTAAAATTCGAAGGTTGGCTCGAAAATTCGCATTCGAGAAGGATCCAGATGAGCAGGCATGGGCTCTTGAAATCTGTGACGGGCCTGAGAATTCAACTTCCTATATTTTACATCGATCGGTTCTTAAACGACAGCTATTGAGTCAGACTTTTCATCTCGAACCTCGAACTGGGTCGGAACGACGTAAAGCAATCTATAAAAGTCAAAAATCGGTATTCAATGTGAATGTATTGCTTCTGTTTGGAGCGCGGCGAACAGCAATATCACTTATACCTGTCGCCATGAAAGTCACAATGGATTTTGAACTGACCTCCGACCGGGTCACTCTACTTGAGGCCCTTTGTGAAAATGCTTCCCTTAATGGTTGGCGAAAAAAATTTGAACAATACGATCGTGAGCTACAGGAAACAATGCGACTGCGGAATGCGGAGGTTAAAATTTCGTCGCTTCTTCAGCAGATCAACGCTGAGAGTGTGGGCCGTGCACGCCCCAGCTTGCGAGCGCGAAGGCTTGCGGAGAATGCTCCAGATGAAGCTCGCGCTTTATTCCGAGAATTCCCTACATTTACCGTGGGACTTGCTTACTATCGAATCACGATCGGATCCGCACAAATGGAGGATAATTTCGTGGTTGGTCTAAACCTTTGCGAGGAGGCCCAAAAATTTCTTTCCCACTTTCCAAGGCTACACACGCCGGCATCTCAAGGGGAATTTGAGTCGAACCGTCTCTGGATGGCGCTCTCCTCCCGATATTACGGAGTAGCCTCAGAGTCTGCATCTCGCTGTCAGAAATTGTTTGGGTTGGGAACCAACAACTGGTTCATCGCGCGAGAGTATGAGTTTCTTCTCAAGATGCATACAAAGCAATGGAGGGATGCTGTGCTGATTCAAAAGTTAATAATTAGCCATCCACGCTTTTTTTCTCAGCCAGATCAGGTAAGGCAAAAGTGGGAGCTTTTCGGATATTATGCAGCACTCACCTCCGGGGCCGAACAGTCGCCTATTCCAACCACAAAGAAGAAATCATTCGCAAAGATATTACAAGAGATCCCCGTTTATCGGCATGAGAAGTTTGGGTATAATGCCTCCCTGCTGATATTGCAGTACCTGATTCTTGCATCTCGATCCGATCGTAAAGGACTTGTAGAAAAAACAGAGGCACTGACCAAGTATATTTACAGACATTTTGACGGTCAACATGAACGCCACACCTATGCCTTCCTAAAGACACTTACGGTTCTGACTAATTCGGACTTTGATTTCGAAAAAGCGAGCGCACGAGCAAAGAGATACATCGAACTATTCACCAGCATCGAACGTGAACGGGTAGATGAGAGTCAGGTGTTGCCTTATGACATGATGTGGGGATGGATTAGAGAGTGGACAAAAGAATCACAGCTTCTGAATGGTGGTGCAAAACTAATTCATAGGTGATAAATCGAGACCCAAACACCGAATATTACACCCGAAGGTAGCACGCCACCAGTCTATTCATCCTGTCGAATCAGATTGTCATGAGCGATCACTCAATACGCCAATATCATCAGCCAATCTTATTAAAAATCAGTTTCCCAACTGCTGGGATTCTGCTCCTACTCCATATAACCAAACCACAAACATACAAAAGAATCTAGCGTAATCATAATATTAATCCTTCCAAACTTCCCCTTTCATCTTGCTTCATCATAATAAGCGAAAGCTCTCCGATATTGCCAGGAGACTCTCATTTAGAGACTAAATTTGTTGCTACATTGTTGCCAAAAGGCGATCGAGAGAAAATTTTGATGGGCAAATTCGTCGAATTTAAGTCAATAATGCTGTTTTCAGATGTTGGAGCCACTATTCTGGAGACTCCAACGTCAAGCGCCGGAACGGTATAAAAATACCAATTAGCTCACTCTAATTAGGGTTTGCTAAGATAAGCATCCCATCAAAAAGAAAGAATCTAACTGCCCAACCAGTCATCGTAGCTAACCCATCCCTGTTCTCGATAGAGCTTGTCCGGTTTATCGGGTATAAATGACGGTCTTTTTTCTGAATTTTTCCAATCATTCCATTCGGCCTTCAGTTTGAATCGTAAGGATCGCGCGTAGAGCCGAGCTTGCTTGAATGGTAAATATCCTGGGAGTGCCAATGGGGAAACATTCTGCCAAATTCCACATTTGCCTCGTAAATAATCTAAGAACGAGAGATTTCGATACCGGCAGGTCTGGGCGACCGTCAGCATTTGTAAATATTCCCGCAATCCTTGTTCACGCATCATTCCCTTCACTCCGTGACGGTGCTGAGCGAATGCTTTAATTCCGACTTCTGCATTGTTATTATTCCATGGCACTCGGTCGTAATGAAGAAACGTCCATAGCTCGTCCCAATGTTTTTTCAATCGCTTCGAATACCGCACGGAGAGTTCGCTGGCATGATCTCTTTCTATGAATGCTTGGTAGTAGCGTTCTACCTCGGTTGTATGTTTTTCCAGATATGCTTTCTGCAATCCGTGGCGGTCGATTGTTTCTATAATGCCTCGTAACAGCTTGCCGAACTCCGAAACCATGAGCCGGTATTCTTCGTCGTATGGAACCTTAAACAGATCGTCATTAAGATCGCGTATCAGGTGAATGAGGCATTTTTGACGTGTCACATCGAGCGTCTCATAGCCTGGGTAAAAATCTGAAACTATGACGCCTTTGTAATCTTTGAGCAGTTCCCGAAGGAAATCGGTATTACGGGTTGGGGTATAGTGGTAAAATACTGAGTGGGTCGTCGCAAACACCCACACATACCCCGACTGCCGTTTTAACGGCATGGAAGTTTCGTCGATATGGATAACCGGACTCTTGAGAACAATTTCTCGAATATAAGCTGCATCCTGTCCCCAGGTCCTATCCCACCATCTATTTTTCAAGGATGCAAGGGGCTGGCGTCCGATCTTGATGCCATACTGTTCCTGGATCAGTTTGGCAATCATCTCGTTGCTGAGGTGATAATTGACATAGTAGTGAATGACAAGAGCAAAAAAATTACCTCCGTAATGCAATCGGGAACTCCGTATTGCCAACCTTCTTCCGCACTCGGTGCAATCGGTGATTGGAGACATATATTGTATGACATGCTTTCGAACTCCGGAGGCGGTAAATTTGAGATCGGTCTGTTTGATAGAGGTTTTCACTGTGGGGAAGTGATGGAGCTTACTGCTTCCGCAATCTGGGCATACATCATGAGCGGGGCGAACGACGACCTCATTCACTTTTTTAGTGCTTCTGGCCAGAGCTCCTTTCCTTCCGCGATTTGATTTTCTTGTCCGGGCGGTAGCAGCCGGTGTTTGGCTCTTGGGTTGATTCCGCCAATAGATTTTATCCCGTTGGTAATCGAAATATGCCGCTTTATTGATGACCTGAAAATCCTCCCCGAATTCCACATTCGCTCGTAGTTTATAGGGAGAATGCTTTTTCATCTGGGAGACCAGTTGCACGTTCTCCTTTTGTAGATTCTCCTTTTGATCTCCCGTTGAAAGATCACATAGCCATTGGTGGACTTTCTGCAATGCCATGCAATCGTCCTGATTGTATTGCAGCAGTTTTTCCTTCCAAGATTCTGATCCCGTCGCTTCCCATTGCCGGCGCCATTCCATACTTCGCACACCGTCGGCATCCGGTTCTGTCCATTGAAACCCGAGAAAGCGAGCAACCTCCTTCAGGCCGTTGCCGTAGGTGGGAGGATAAACATGAGTACGCAAGTATCCCAAGAGATTGACCATTCGTTTTTCGATGGCAGGCCATTCGTCTTTGAAATTCTCTGCCCATTGTTGGGCCGCTCGTTTTAGGGCTTTCCCCTCATAACTGCCATAGTGATAAATGGGAGCGTCCGGGTAGTGAGAGAGCAAGATAAATAGCTTCTTAAAGTTCCCTCCTTCTTGCCATACGTGATCGCACCAAAAGAAAAACGGTTCGGGTGGTTTTCCATCCTCGATTATGATGCCTCCTAACATATACTGGAACTTCTCATCGAGCAGACCTTCAAAGTCGAGGAAGATCGAAATGGGATTATGGGCAACATTTGGTGGATGGACTACAAAAGTCTTTTGTTCCCTGATCGCAAGTGCCTTTAATTCCACTAAATAACGGACGGCTCGTTGTGGTACCCGTCCACTTCTTCTCGGACGGAACATGTGCGAGAGTTGAGTAATCGTCGTGATACCCTTTTTATGATATTTTGCCACGACGGTAGGAGTCATTCCTGGAAGCAGGCTGATACAATCTTTTTCCTTGAGCTTTTTATGGCACGCCTCCTTAAATTGACACTCCGAGCAATGCGATATGAGTGAAAATGGCGGCGGAACATCGCTGGCAATACATTCCTTCGTTTTCCCTAATAATACTTCAGCCTCCTTTGTGAATTTCGAGGAAGTGATGCGGCCAATTGCATTCGGTAACGATCCTCCCTGTTCAACAGCCCACGCAACAGCGGCAAGGCGTTCGCTCTTGACGCTGCCTTTTTGAAACAGTGGTATCGTTTGTTCAAGCTCGACATCCCCTTTCGAAAGCTGCCATGCCTTGTAGGGACAGTGGAGCATTGCTTGTAAGATGTGCAAGGTCGGCGGTATGGTACTCATATCACATAATCCATTTAGAACTGTTCTACATTGATCGAACCTGCAACAACTTTACTTTTGTAGTGGCGATATGGGTACTTATCCCACGTGTAGCAAACTCCTTCGCCGAATCTCCGACACGTCTTCCCAAAGCTGGGAGCCATTCCGGGCAATGAAATGGCTCCCCACCGGTAGTTCCGTTAATTAATGCGCGACTGAGAACTTTACAGCCTTATGAGACCCATTCGTTTGAAGATCGGCATAATAAATCCCGCTCGGAAGTGTTGAACAATCGAGTGACAAGCACAAGCCAAGCTCGGCCTCCGGTGTTGCATTGTAAAGCGTTGCAACGGATACACCCATTTGATTTACGACATCCACTTGCACCGGAACGCCGCCTGGTAAATCCTCCACACATACTTTCACGTTGCTGTTAGCTGGATTTGGATGTACTGTAACGACTAATTGCTGACTTGGGCCACTGCCAGAGGAAGGTTGCGATTTCTTATACCCGCCGCTGCTATCGACGGTAGTATCATAGGGAACTGGGAACAGAAGCGTATCGGCATACTCTTGATCCTGAATTAATTCTGCCTGAGTAATATTGTCCTTAGTAATGAGGATAGTAATATATGCCGAACCCGACGGAGTTGGGGCAATCAGGGCATTAAATTGATAACCCATTCCAGTGAATGTCGTGTCATTCGGATCAATCCCAGGATAGGGAGAACCGCCATTAACAACTCCTCCACGAATTATCGCCGAATCAATTACCTGTGTAATAATCTGCGTAGCGGAATCTTTAATGACGAGCTTATATGAGATAAAATGACTTGCATCAGGTAGGAAAGCAGCAATTTGCGCAGTATCGACTTCGAGAACCCGAGCAATCGGAACGGTGTCCAATACAGTAGCAGGAAAATAATTAGTCCGAATGGAATCCTCAGTAGCTGGCCAGGCCGATTGCACAAGAATGGAATTTGAGTCGCTCGTCGTAACCACATTAAAGGAACCGATAGACTTAAAGTTCCAAGTAATGGGAAGAAGATTTGTATCGGGAGGCGTAGCGAATGGCGGAGGATTCGGAATCTTTGACGCAACTCGCACAACCGGTGGCACACAGATTGGTGCATTGGGATTTGAGACAGCAAGATACTGGACGAGCGTTTTTTTGATAGAAATTTCCGCTGGGGGATTTGCAACGATCTTGGCTTCATAGAGATTTTTCTCATTAGGAAAAATACCACGATAGCTAATTGAGCCTGCATCAACCGTTGGCTCAAATTCGTAGGGCAAACTCACGCTTGGCAATTGTGCATAATCCTCTAAACGGCTCGCAAACCACCTCCCAGGAAGATCTTCCATGTCTTGCGTTCTGCGATAAACTAAGGTTTGCCTCGCAAATGTATCTTGAAAAACAATTTCCCGAATATACTCTGAATTGACATTCGAACATGAATGGCTTTCATACCGCATCACTGGCTGCGGTAAGTTTTTCGTTTCTGGAGTCTGAACTGTGAAAAAAGAACCATACCACGATGGCGTCCATGTTGATGTGTTGAATGTAACTGCCTCGCGCTCGATCGGCTTGGTAGGGCCTGTAATGTAAGTCCACCATCCACTCGGAATTTCGATAGCACCTTCTTCATCGGTGACTTCCCATGTAACTGCTGGCATACCAAAAGAACCGAAAATCGGGGGGTTGATTACAGCAACCATTGGATGATGATGCGGGCAAGGTGGATTAGGTAGGTAAAAGGGACCGCCGTTTTGCGATTCTCCGATTATTGCCGGGTGCAAGAGCGGATACCCATCGGACACGGGGACGACATGACCGGCTTGAGTTGCATCGGGAAATAAAGGAAGTAGTGTATGATGAACCGCCTGATAGTATATCGAACTTATGCCCCCAGGAAGATCCTCTTCCCAGGCGAAGTGAAAAATTTCCTGACAGGGTATACGATCGTCGTTTGTAGCCACAGTTGCAAAGCGTACTTGTTGGGACGAAGTTCCTTGTAGCTGAAGATCAGGAAGAAAATCAGATTGCCAGAAGGGGGTTCCATTTGGGCTAACAACATGTATTTTGAAAGGGATACCAGCTGACGTTGTAGCGGAAGTAAATGCTGTGTAGACGGCGGCGAATCCATCCATAGCGGGTGCAATCGATGGAACCAGTAAATCGGAATAGGTTACGCCATCCGATTTGATCCCAGTAACATCCGGAACTTGTGGTACATTGTAAGTCAAAGCCGTTGGATTAACCGGTATAAGATGACCGCTTTCGTCCTTGAGCTGATTCCACTTATCATATGGAACTGGATCCGTTCCGAATATCGACCAATAAAATTGGACTGAGCGAGTGCCAGTCTCCATTGGAAAATCATCAATTGAAAAAACGATTGCCAGCGTGTCGGAAACACCATTACACAATCCCGGTTTAGAGGCAATTGATGGGTTGTGCCCATCTTTTGAGTGATCCGAAGGAAGCGTCGTGCCTGGAGTAGGATAGACTTGAATGGGGGTAGTAGGTGGCGCAAACTCAGCATCGCCTTGTCCCGCTTGTGGTACGAGCTCGAACATAATATAGCCATTGGATTCCCAGCACACGCCTCGGTTGACTGGGACTGGGGGGCATTCTATCACATTGTTTTCGCAAGGAATCGGCATAGTATGGACATCTGCAACTCGGTGGGAGTTATTATAAGCCATGTAGTTCGTTCGGCCAAGATCGATTTCAGTCGCAGGTGCTACCCGAAGAAGAGTTCCTTCTCCCGGTTCCAAAGTGAGAGAAAATGTTGACGGATTCGAAGTTTGATCAGTGAAAGTAGCATTGCCATTTGTTGATGTCGATGGGCGAAGATTCTCGATTGTATAAAAGTCTATGTGCGACTGTGACCAGTTCAGAGTATTACGCAACGTACTATCAAGCCAGCTTTGCTTCAATTGCAGATCGACTTGGCGGGCATCTACTGCGCCCAGATACTGAATTGCTCCGTTCGATGTCGAATCATATGATTGGATTCCAGTGATGGCACCCTCCGAGTTGTGAGACCAAATTATTGGCCATGTCCTTTTATTGGTCACAACGACATAAAACGCTCCCGGATCGTTAGGGTCCGTGAATATTCCGAAATCATAAAGTAGATCGCTTTGCGCATCAAAAGCATCGGGATCCAATATTTGGAAGTGATTTTTCCCTGGTAATGGATTTGTAGTCCAGAAATATGGTTGAAGTTGATGACTACCATTAGTTGCAATTTGAAGGGGCGACTCAGCAAAGCCTGTGTCGGTAGCCCACCTTTGTGCCCAATTGGACGGAGTTCCAGGCGAAGGAATATTGTCGTTGTAAGTAAAAGTTGTATGCCATCGCAGTTTAGCCAGTTGAGCGGCTATAGGTGTTAAATCCGAACTAAATGTCTTTACACCATTTGCCCGCTCCGCTACTCCATAATACGTTGGCAGACCAGTTACACTAATATAAGGAGGACCTCCGCCATAAAGGACAGGCGCCGTATACCACGGATCATAACCTGAGTAATAGTGGAAGCTATACCCTTTGTCAAGATTCCTGTCAAATGTTAGCCAGTCGGATTGGCCTGTGCCTCCCGAAAAAGGGGAACCGTTTGGGTTATTCGCGTCACATCCTCCAGATCGCTCAGGGGCCCAATTGCTTGTGGGAATGTTAGAGTAGTATGACAAAATATTAGGCAAAGTCCGATGATTAATAACTAATAGATTAGTTCCTGGAGCGGATGGATCCGGTTCCGACCAACTTAGCGCGGCGTCAGTTGAATAATGCTGAACACCAGCAATGTAAGGATTGAGTTTGTCCAAGGTTGGGTCACTGTTATATGTGACTTCATCACCGACTTTAAGAATCGGCGTTTGCGTATGATCAGAACTACCCCATATCGTGAAATCGCTTATGCTTGGAACCCAGATTGGGGCATATGGTACGTAAGGACAACCTACATCTGTACTTGTCCAACCTGGGTTTAGAGCACCGGATGTTGTAATTGGTGGTACACCTGCCGTAGAAGGTGTCGCAGAAGTGTATTTATAACATGGGCATTGATAACGCACAATTTGGCCGTTCGTATATTGCGTTGATGCGTTCCAAACGGGACCATGATTATGAACATAATGGTCTGGAAATCGTTGAGTACCTGACAATCCAGGATTCGTATTGTAATCTTGGTTTGTCATAGGTGGAATAGGCGTCTGGCTAACAGTTGTGTTGCCAACCTTTATCTGCGGGGTATACCATATGCCGTACATCGGATAATCGGGATTATCAAGAATACCATCGGTGATGGGAACGCCGTGAGCATCCGTAGTTTCTAACTTTGAAGTGCAGAATCCAATATTCTGAATTCCATCTGTTTCAATTGGATTATAAAAAATTCCTTTCGCGCCCCAGGCGAGAGCATCCCACGATTGCTCGCGAACTTCCCACCGGGTTTGAAGCATGTAGTTGCCTAACAACAATGAAGCATCTGGACTGAACACGCTATAAGGCATCATCAATTGTGTTTGACCCTCAGTGAGGTCGTTGTACAGCGTCGTTTGTTGTGTCGTTGTAAGTGGAACTTGGTAGTAACCATTTTGCGAACCAAAAAATGTGTTTGGATAGGCATAAAACGTAGTCCAAAGAGCGGGGAGGTTCTGTGGATAGCAATTTTTAGCTGCGAAGTAAAACGACGATTCAATTTCCGATGGTTCGCCTGGGATGTCCGAGCCGTTAGCCCCACACGATCCAACTGTGCTCGTTGAGAGTACTGGAGCATTCCATAAATGCCTATCACCGTCAGCAACTAAATTCTGAAAATACTGTGTGTAGCCTTCATAGCTATTGAGGTGTGGACTGCCATTATTGTTATTGTCAGCGGTACCCAGTGCAGTCCATGTAGAAACAGGTGTTCCGATGAATGTATTGCCAAAGGATCTGGCATTTTGCCCATTCCACCCTGTCATCAGAGTATTCATCTGTTTAAACCCTGAAGCGTTCTTGATCGAAGATGTTATTGCATCTCCAGGGAACACCGAACCTGCCGGATCAGCATTTACCCAAGGCCACCACGGGTCGCCCCCAGTACATTTCCCATCACCACCTCCATCCGTTGCATTGTCGAACGCATAATCATGCACACCGTTAACTTGACCATGCGCCCAGCGTTCCCAATTTGCGAACGAGCCGCCTTCGGCCTGAAGCGGAGGCGCAACACTTCCTTGAGGTGTCTTCGCAGAAGCTGTTTCATCTGCATAGATTGCACGCCACCATTGGTAACCCCCTGTGACTATAATGTCAAGGTTTACTCTGTTATTGCTCCACTTTCGGATTGCCTCGTTAACGTGTGCGGCGGCACGCCAAAGGTCAGCAGAAATCTCATTTCCGCTCTTCAACTCGGTGACTTTATTCCAAGCAGTTGAACCCAGATCCGTTTTGAGCGCCTGGAATGTTGACTTTAAGCCAGGCGCAGTATACGGGAAATCTGTACCTGCTGGTGGGTAGTTCGAGTGAGCAGCACCATCATTATCGAAGTGGCCACGAAGCAGTTCATCGGTCATTTGGGAGCGAATTCGTACCCCACGAACGAAAATTCCCTGGCTCCAGCCGGGATTCACTGCGTTTTTGTTCAACGAAAAGGAAACAGAGTATGAAGCATTGAACTTGTTAAGATCAAAGTCGGATGGTACCGAGATATTGATTGACTGCCGAAATACAGAATATTCTTCTGCGGTAGGCTGCGGGGGCGGAAAATAATTAGGGTTAGGAAAATTTAGGACATTGTAATTTTCTGTAGTGACGTCATTCCCAGAATGTGATAAAGCATAAGAATTGCCGGGTAAGTAACAAGGTTGTCCAACTCCATAATTTGAATTTCGATAGCCATTAAAATCATATAACGTTATGGGCGAACTCTGCGAAACGTCCTCAACTTTTACCGGTGCATTGTTATTACTTGGATCGGTCTCCAACCAAGTAACTGTGCAGTTTGCAAAGTAAAGCTCATCGCAAATGTTGTTGCCGCTATAATTATTTCCTGAAAAATCGAGTCTGTAAACAAGATCCAGATAAGCGGTTGTCCCTGCGCCCGTTGTTGTCCCGGCGCCCGTAAAGTTCCCGCTAACGGCCTCTCCCGCTTCGATAGACGTTTGGTTATGAGCGTTGCCAAAGTCAAGATAAGTATTCGTTCCTTGGTCATCGTTAGGCCCGATATGCCATTCTAAATTTGAATTTATTACTCCCGCTTTCATAAATATTATGGTCCAGTGGCTTGGGTCTGTTGCCGAAGGCTCAGTGGTTGTGTTGCTATGATTGCAGCACCATAAGGCATTGTGATCGGAGACTAAATCCCCGGAGTTATGCGATGATCCTGAGGTCCATGCAATGTTTGCCCATGGGGCACCTGTGCTTCCAGGCTCTTGATTTGCACTTCCGTTACAGCATGGTAGGATCCAAAATATTCCTTGATCTATAACGATTTGGCCCCAGTTGTATGCCGCTGTTGAGCTCCATTGCGGAACTGCATTAAACCACACATTGGAAAGATCATAAGCCGCTTCATCCTTTTCATTCGATGCAAGAAAAAGATCATAATCGGAAAAGGAGTAAAGCCAGCGATTAAATCTGTCAAACCCTAAGCTCGTGGTGTTGTTAGGTGGTGCCGGAAGAATGTGCGTTACGTTACCACCGGCCATCTTGTTATCCCAGCGGCCATCGATAGCCCCATCTGCGCTAGGGTAAGCTGTCAGCCCAGGTGTAAGATTGTTAAGTAGATTCCCATCCCCGGTGTTATTGATGACATTAAGGCCTAATGTCGGTAATCTCGTATTCCATGTAGTGGCATCTAATGCTTGCCAGAAACCAAACGTTAGCCCACCAATGGGAAAGACCGTCGCAGGAACGGGAACTGGTGGCGTGGACTGTGCACATACTCGTTGAAATGGAACGAGTGCAAAAAAAAGGAAGATGCCGATGTAACGGATACGAGATGAAGGGTTCGTAATCATGGGATGGATGAAATTAAGTGTGGAAAGGAGCCTTACCGCACGATTGCAATCTTTGCTCGCGCCTCGACATAAGCTCCGTGAATGGTTACATAATAAACTCCTGAAGTAAGATTGCTAAAATAAATTCGTTGTTTCTCGGCTCCGCCAAGCATTCTCAAACTTCCCGATTGAACAACCATGCCCAATGTGTTCTGCACCTCATAGTCCGCTTCCTCCGCTTCGGGCCAAACGATCGTCGCCACACTCCATCCAGGTGCAGGATCGGGAGCGAATGTCAAGGTGGTATTATCCGAAGATTGCAGAATTGTTCTCACATCCGCCCATTGCGGATTCAGTCGAACAGGAATTTGCTTCGACCCATATATCAGCCAGACGGAGCCTGACTCAGATGTGTCATTGCTTCCATCAGGAGGAACAAAGTCGCGCGGCGCAAAATAACCTGATGCCCCGTAGAGCAGGTCTTCAAGACTATCGGCGTTGGCTGTGAGAGTATCAACGCCGCCAGCTGCACCTCGCTGATCCGGCTGTATCACCATGTCAATATATGTATCCAGGGCCTCCCCAGTTACATAGAAAAGTGGTTCCCAATACCCCCCCCCTCCTGCAACAGTAAGCATAACACGATTGCCGGTTCCCGTCATGTCACCACAATTAATGAGGCCATTTGCCCATGTATCTCCAATACCTGGCGGTGGAATTTGAAAAGCCGCGCTATCGATTGTGAGGCGGTGAGAACCGAAATCGGGACCACCCCGGAAAAAGTATATGACATTGTCAGGATGTGCCTTTGTGGGAAATACCTGCAACCAATCGAGCGATTTGTCTCCAGAAGACTTTGGCAAAGCGGACATTACAAGATTATAAAAGTAACCTTCCGAGCCGCTACTAATTATGGTTTGATTCTGCCAAGCAGCCATTAGAGTATCTTGTGTTATTGCTTGTGCAAGCTTATCCAGTGAGAAAGGTGGATCGTTACGAAAATAAAAGAAATCCCCTTCACGGCTTCCTGGTAAACTTTCTGTTTGACCAGAAATAATCAGGTCATCCCTGCCCACTCCGCGAAAATCTCCTTGGATGGAGCCTCGGTTCACATTAGTATATCCAAAATTAGCAAAAAGCACGCATGAAGTATCTTCAAAAATGGTATCTTTCGGGCCAAGTGTTACTGCCCCTCGAAAAAGTGCAAGATAAATAGTATCCCGAGTCATATCGTTATAATCTGGCATAAACGACATTACTATATCATCAACCGTATCGCTCGTTAGATGTGTTATGTATGGAGGGATAAAACCTCCTGTCAATCCGAGGTTCCCAGTGTTATCCCCATGCTTCCGAAACTGAACGACGGTATGATTGGTCGTGTCATAGTTTCCTTGATTGTCAGCCCAGTAGATTTTCCAATTGTAAGGCACAAACACATCGAGATGCGAACGATCTCGGAAATGGCCGAGAATGAATGGCTCATTAGCCGTCTCTTTGGGTGGAAACTTTTGAAGAGTAGTTTGGAGCTGATGCAAATTAAAAGTTGAGCCCGTTCCAACTTGAAAGAGCGAAGCGGGACTCATAGAATGGGTAACGGGGTCGAGATTCTCAATGAAGATATTACCAAATTCACCGTTAGGTTTTGTTCCGACATTTTTTATGAGAGCACCAATCTCCTGTCCTCCGATAGATCCGCAAATGGTGTCAATTTCTCCGGACACACCGAGCTGGGGTCGGTAGCACGCGGAATCGAATGCGCCCTTGTGGGATTGCGCGCGCAACAAAGCCGAGGGAGCTAAAAAGAAACTCACGAGTGTGAGAACCGATAATAACGAAAAAAATGGAATAGCAAAGAAGTATTTACTCGCGGGGACGCGGGGCGAAAAGGCTCGATTGCACTGCACGCTGCACTTCATTCTTGCTTACCTTATTTCAATGCTTTTATGGCACTACCTCAAAAACCCGTCATTTGTGAACGAACCACGTTCCTTCCTGACGATCAAACATTTTATCGCAAAAAAATCTCAATCAAGCCCTCGAATGGGGCATCATGTTTTGCAAGACTCGTACGTAGGTTAGTCGCTACAAAACGGGAGTGAGACCGATGCTCACTTTTCTTATGCTAAATGAACCCTGCTTTTCAGAAGAAGAGTTGCACCGATTCAGGTACTAATTTGTGACCTAATCGGAAAGTTATTCTGACAACCGTCAATCATCTTGCATTCCCTGACACAGAGATCAAATGAAAGTTCATCAGCCCTTCGTGAACTCATTCGAGTTGATTCGAGCAGACTCACTCACCAATCCGGTCTAAATTTGTTGCCATATTGTTGCTAAGCAAAATAAAAACAGAAGTTTTTATGGCTGTAAGCCATTGATAACAAATAGCTTACGGCTATTCTTTGCGGAAAGCCCGGGATTCGAACTCGAAGTGTCAGAATGGCGAGAAGTCCGTCTTGTGTGTCACTTCTTGGAACTGATGATTTTTACCGTTCATCTTTCGATCGTCGCATCGATGCGATCATTCACACCTATCGGAGTACCCGAACCCCGGAAGGAGCAAACAAGCGTGTACTTATTTGAATGAAGTTCGGGGTAATGAATAAGGTGAGCTTTTATTCGGCTCCCTTAATCAACTCTGCAACCGAAGACTTGAGTGCCTTTGCTATTTTGATGAGGGTAACAATGCTTACATTGACAGTACCTAACTCAATCGTGCTTAGGTGATCGGAGTTCATCCGGCATTTTCGGGCAAGCGTTTCTTGCGTCCAGCCTTTAGCCCTTCGCAATGTTCGAATGTTCTCACCAATCACTTTTTCGTGGTTCACCCCGGATGTTACCTATTTTTGTAGGGTAGGATTCGGGGTGAAGCCAGAATCGACATTACTCAACAGTTTTTATCTTAAAGGCAAATAGTGAGATCCGCAATACCATCCACACCTCTTATCATTGATCGCAAGGGTTATTTTTATCTATCTTTTTGGGATACCAATCGCAAGTTCATGACCAAAAAAGCAATTGGATTGCCGGTTGATGTGAAAGCACCAGAGCATCCCGCCGAGAAACCCGATTGGTGGCGACGCTCTAAACATGCCAAGGAAATAGCCAACTTCCTTTCAGAATGGGAAAAGGAACGGATGCGGAAGCTAATGGGCCTTACCATCGATCAACCTTTTGTGAATACCACGCTCACATTGGATGACTTGATACAGCAATTCATACGCGATATAGAAAAGAAGCGCGACCGGCCATTATCGTTCAAATCAATTGAGCATTTTAATTGCGCCGCCAAGTTTCTCAAGAAATACCGAAAGAATATTGTAATCTCCGACATCGATCTTGGTTTCGTGTACGCTTTTCGAGATTGGAGCAAAACACAACCTCTTTCGCTCGTATCGCTCTCGGGCTACTTTGCCGATTATCGGAGGTTTTTCAAATACGCCCGCAGCCGAGGCTATATTCAGCAGAATGTATTCGAGGATGTCGTCATTTACATAGAAAAACAAGAAATTAGAAAAGTGAGCCCGGAAGCAATGGAAGAATTGTTCGCGTTTCTATACCTGAAAAACCGGCCTCTCTTCGATCAGGTATGGTGCGAACGCATGGCTGGGCTTCGCGTGACAGAAGCAGCGCAAATCAAGCTCGCAAATATCGACATGAAGAATGGATTAATGTGCTACACCCAAAAGGGCAACCGCCTGGTGAGAAATTTTCCTATTCCTGATGCGTTACTCATTAATTTACAGACAATGCTTATGGAGGATGCGCCATTCGTTTTTCATTTTCGCGATAAGAAATCGGTTGGTTATTATCTCAAACGCGCAACTTCGTTCATCAATATTGAGCAGATAAAAACACACGATTTCAAAAAAGCTTATTTGCAGGAGATTGCAAGAGCCGATCCAAGCGATAGGATCTTTGAAATGCTTGCACATCACTCTCCTACAGTCGCGCAAACCGTGGTAGAATTTTACGCGGATGCGGACGTTGACAACATGCGAAAGGTTGTGAATCACGCTCAGGTGCATTGGCTTGAGAAGCTCGAACTGTTCCGAAAACAAAAGGATGATGGCAAAGTCTACCTTTTCTCTAACCCTAAGAGCCATGGGAAGAGGGTGGATATATCGCTTTGATGCCCCACAAAGCAAGTCCAAAACAAGTACAAAATAAGAATACACATTCAAAAGTGGAGTTTATCGTTCGGAAACACGATTCGAATGTGCGACCCCCTGCACAGATGGAATGTGCGCTACTCACTACAAAAGTCAAACAATCGAAATCGCACAGGTTTCGAGAAGAAATACGGAAAAGAGGCACAAATCATGGCGATATTGGTGTAGAAAGCAAGTACAAAACATGTACAAAGTAAAAACGCCACTTAGAAAGTGGCGTTTCCAGTCGGGGCGACACGATTCGAACGTGCGACCCCCTGCTCCCAAAGCAGGTGCGCTACCAGCTGCGCCACGCCCCGATATTGCCTCGTAGCCGTGACCTTCAGGTCACGGTGTATTCTGTATAGGAACCGTGACCTGAAGGTCACGGCTACTTTTGTTAAGGCGAGTGCTAAACGCCAACCTGCGGAAATCGTTTCGATTATCCACTAATAAGCGCGTCCGGCAGTTGGTAGCCATCCTCGCCATCCCATTCTAAAGGATGGATTGTCACAATAGCATCCCGATTCAACGCCCCATAAATATGCGGAAAAAGCGTCTCGCCGCCGTCAGTATTCTCATATCGAACTTCCGGGGTCACTCGTTCCTCCTCTATTTCAATAAGGCGCATCTCCTCATCGTATGGAGCCAGAAAATTCGCTACCCCGATCACCTGATCGAGCGTCGAGCAATGAATAAATCCTTGCGATCCGAGCGATGGAACGACAAGCTCCCGATCGTTCAAATACTGACCCAGATCCGTTTGGTTGATAAAATGAAATATTCGAGCCATATTTTTTTTAAAGATCCGGTCCGATCGTTGCGGCCATGCAAGCTGCATCCCATAGACAGGTATTTATCATTGCCCACGAGCGTGCAACATAATCACCATTTACGGTACTTTTATTTTTTAATTTCATATCAACGGCTCGTGCGTGGCTATGTTCCGCAGCTTCGATGAATGTGGTCATCGCCGCAGGAACCCGATGCGATGCATTAAAAATATCTTCGGCAAGCGTTGTGGGCGATGAATTTTTATACCGAATGATCTTAGTATCCCACAGTGCGTGCAGGTTCGTTTCCTCACCTTTGAAATAGACGGTGATCCCATTACCTCCTTCCTTGTCTCCATAGCAATGGAACGGCTGATAAAGATCCGCCACCAAATGAAACCAATAAAGCAGCGCTTCCTTCCGAGCTTTTCTGCTGGCCGAATGATTCCGGATCGTTGATTGCACCATTGCAAGCTTGGCAACAATGCAATCGCCATTGGGGCAATCACGATCGGCGTTGTAATGCTCATCGCGATCGGGAATATCTACATAGTGCCAGTTGGCAGTGCCGTTCTTCTTTTTTATGTCATCCGCCCAATTGCCGATCTGGTAGGTATCGTGCGTTCCGAGCAGATCATACGCCGCTTTCCGTTCGGTTGGCTTCATCAGCCGGAAAGCCAAACGTACGACCACATCGTGCCCTTCATCGCCCCAGCCGAAAGCATTCGACGCCGGAAGCGAAGTCAAGAACAGGAGCAGTATTAAGGTTCTAATTTTCATTATTGAAATATTTTATGCAAATGCTTTTCTTTAAAAAATAGGTGCCCAAAATCAAAAACGCATTTGTACTTCATAATCGGTGCCGTTTCCAGGTCAATTTCGACGCTGTCTCTCAGACAGCGCAAAAATTTTCGGCATTTGTGTTCGGAAGCCAGTTCCATTCCACAATTTATCCACAATTTTACGCACTCCCCGAAGATTTTTTGCGAGCAAACGCATTTGTTTTTCATGAACGTATGGAGTACTCCATCGAACTTTTCATTAATTTCATAGAGAAAAGCATGTCCCCAATTATCAATGAACGTGCCCCATACTCTTAACTCATAACTCTTACCTCTTAACTGAAACAGGTGCCTATCATCTCACCAACTAATATACAACATTTTTCCGAGACGCCACAAAATTCCAAATTTCGCGTAGGTCGGTGCTTCCAGCCCGACACCCCATTCTCATGCACTCCGATTTACCCCTCCCCCACGGGCACTTTTGATATTCGGCACCGCTTTCATTACCATGTTCCCAAAACGGATTCTCGCGCTCACCCTCTTCACCGCGCTCGTGGTGATGCCACCCTGTGTGGTGCGCGCGCAGTGGGTGCAGACGAATGGGCCCATTTTGGACAGCAGCTTTGCTCGGAATGAAGCCCTTGTCTATACTAATGGCTCTGAAATCATTCTTTCTACCTATGTCGGCCTTTTTTGTTCGTCTGACAGTGGCGCTCATTGGATTATCGATACATCCGGAATAGGCATTTCTGAAGTACTTTGCTCCGCTCAAGAGGACACCAATTTTTTCATTGGAACATATTCCGGATTATATCAATCAACCGAAAGCAATCGCACTTGGACTTTAGTTAACGATACATTCAAGAGCCAATACGTTTCTTCCATTTTTTTGCAGACTCTCAATGCTATGTATATGCTGATACAGGTACACAACATAATACGGCACTTTTCACGAGACATGGCAAGACATGGACTATCGATACTTCCCAGTCTGATCGTTATCTGCCTTACTTTGCTATGAATGATTCCACGTTCTTCGAAAGAAGAAATGGAGAACTATTTCGTTCGACCGATACGGGTAAAAATTGGACTCAGCTTAATAACATATTGCCATACCTTGGTAACATTGTAATGAGTGGCTCTGTACTCTACGCGAGTGGTAATTATTGTATCGCAAGATCGACGGACAATGGTAATAATTGGAAGATAGACACTCTTGGGTTAGCTGTCGATACCTCGGATCCAAATACCCGTTACGAGTCCCAAACGCCGCCGCTAGTTGTCAGTGGTGGGAATGTACTTACAGTCATTCAGAAACAAGCAAGCCCTTACACTGGCGTAAACGTGGTTTTTAAATTGACAAATAGTCAACAGCAGTGGACTTCGGTTGGAACTTTCACTGATGGGCCACTCAATTTCAGCGCTGCTAGTAATCTTGTCGTTGCTGAACCTTTTTCTTCCAGCGGTGGTGTACAAATTTCAACAGATAATGGCAATTCCTGGAACAGTAGCGGTCCGATTGTTCCTAATTATCGCTCTATAAATTCTGTTGCTGCAATTGGAACTACAGTTCTTGCTGGCTCAACAGTTTTGTCTAATGGCGGACTCTATCTTTCTACAAATGGCGGTAATACATGGAGTGATACCTCATTGCTCTATAATCCGGAATGCCTCTCAGTAATAAGCGGGAACATTATTGCTGGCACAGACGGTGGTATTGCAATTTCTTCTAATAATGGGTCATCATGGAGTTATGCTATAAGCCCTTGTTCAAAAATTGGAATCGATTGGCTTGCTGCCGATGGATCCAATGTTTTCGCAGGCAATTATGGATCTCTTATCCATTCAACGAATGGTGGAATTACATGGGCCATCCCTGACTCATCTACATTTATCAATCTCCACGGTTTGGCAGTTAGTGATCATTCGGTGTTTGCCTAGGGGGATACTGATACCGGATGGCTTGTTCGGTCCACGGACGAAGGACGTAGTTGGTCACCAGATACGATAGGGTTTGGAGGACGTATTCAAGGAGGTATTTGGGAGATCGCGGTATGTGACGGAGTTCTTATTGCTGCTGCTAATGGGTTGTTTTCCTCGACTGATGATGGGGCGACATGGAACCTATGTTCCCAGTTGGACGTGCAGTGCTTCGCCGTTCAAGATAATACTATCATTGCCGCATCAGGATCCCAACTAATGGTGTCCACAAATCGTGGTTTAGATTGGACGCAATATCCCAATGATGGTCAAGAGCAGAATCCTGATGTTTCTGCACTCTGTATAGATGCCCCCGATATTATCGCTGGTGTCGGTGGTTGTTGCAGCAGCCCCTTCAGTGGTGTCTGGCGTCGCCCCCTTTCCGATTTCGGCATTAGTTCCGTTGCGCAAACTCCAGCCTCAGCAAAACCCGAAATTCATATCTACCCCAACCCCTTCTCTCAATCCACCCAGATCACCTTCACCTCGGAAACTCCCGGATATGCGGAGGTATCCATTATGAATATGCTTGGCGTGGAGGTTGCGCGTCTTTTAACGGGAGAGTTGGGTGATGGAGAGCATTCCCTCTCATGGAGCAATCCCACCGGCCTGCCCGATGGCGTGTACGAATGCCTCGTCCGCATGAACGGGCAGGTGCAAACGCTGCCGGTGGTGCTAATGAAAAATTAGATCGAGAAAACTTCCTCGGTCTCCATACTAAATCCAGGAAACATTCCACTTTCGAGCAAGGACGGTGGACGAAGCAGTGCAACCGTTTGGTAGAACGCTCCATCTCTTACCATGATCTCGATCGTTCGGTCTTCGGGATCGACGATCCAATATTCGCGAACCCCTCGCTCGCAGTATATTCTTTTCTTCCGCGAATAGTCGTATGACCCCGTCGAAGGGGAAAGCACTTCGATCACCAGATCGGGCACAAAACGAATTCGGTCGTTCGGATCGAGCAGATGCACGTTCTCCTTTCTAATAAAAATAAGATCCGGCTGATACACATCCTCATCGGTAAGATAGACATCCATCGGCGAGAGCACGATTTCACCGAGTTGCAGCCGTTTGATGAAATCGTCCAGCCTCAAAGCCAGCCTTCGGATAATTCGTTGATGGGAAAGAATGGGGCTCGGACTCATAATTAATTCTCCGGCAATAAGTTGATACGGAGTGCCCTCGGGCAGCCGCTCAAAATCACGGACCGTGGAATGCTTTTCGGTAGTTAGTAACATAAGTTGCCTCGCAGGCTATAATCCAAAGTAGCGCGATTTTAGTTCTTTGCCATGTTCAACGTGTCTTACAACGATATATTCCCATGCTTTTTCCATGGGTTCGTATCCTGTTTATTGAAAAGCCCTTCAGGCGCAACATTTAAAAAAGAGGCACGGTGAAAGTCAGAACATTACTTCGAGTACCTCGCGCCGTTAATTGGTAGCGGAGATAGGTTGTATCCCAACTTTGGCTCGGCGTCTGACCAGGCAGACCATAAAGAGGGCTATAATACCCTCCACCGTCAACAGCATAAACGGCTGCATAGACCTTTGAGCCTTTCGTGAACCCTGCACCGATAATGTCACGAGCATTCAATGCTCCATAGGCGGAACTGAACCAAGATGCCCCCCACCCAAGACCACCAAATGTATAGTACAGGAGTTTGGTTGACTCCTGGAAAGTGGAATCATAACTGATATAGATTGCAGCGCCCTCACCAGGATAAGATAAAACTGTAGCATTACCTATTGCGTGGTAATTAAAAGTCACGACTGAATCAAATCCGTTGTTTCCATTATAATACGAATACGTCACCGAATCGAATTGTACTGATATCTTTGGCACAACTCCCATTACAAAATCGGGAACACGCCTGAACCAATTTGGATCTCCAACGTAACCATTCGGCCCGATAAAATCACTGGTTTTATCCGTTTCCACCTCTACCAGACCAAGATCCGGACGTGAAAACGTTACATGCCATAATCCGAATCCAAGATTGCGAAAATACCAATTCCCGCTATCGTCAGTTGTAGTCGTTTCGCGAGGAGTTGCAAGTGTGACCGTCACGCCAGCGAATGAATGAAACGCTCTTCCATCCGTATCGACAACATAAAGCCTCCCCCCAATTCCCGAATCCGGTATTACCGTTGGACCCGACGCTGGATGAGAGCAACCCCCTATCCAAGCGATCGAGAATACAGCAACTGTGATAACAAGTAAAGCTGAAGCTAATCTCTTCATGTGTTCAAATCTTCAAGATTAAAGAACAGGAACTTACAAGGGTATATTCCCTTGCTTTCTCAGAAATTCAAGTCCTGTTTTCTGGAGCATAGCATCGGACGATAAGGTCAATATGGCACGATAAAGGAAAGAATGTTGCTGCGGGGGCCGCATGCGGTATAAACATCCTGCTTGTGGGCTGTATCCCAGCTCACGCTTGGAATTTGATCGTGGATCGGATCCTGTGTAGTGGAACTGGCCATGGCAGCCACCGATACATAGGCTTTTGTTCCAGCAGTAAAATTCGCAGCTTTCAACTGAGAGGCCAGAACCTCATTCCCGTTCGAGCTCATTGTCAGAGTCAGCAAATGATTTGCAGACTGCAAAAAAGTGGGATCGTCACTGAAATACATCAGGATATCTTCCCGAACAAAGCGAGAAGGAGAATCGAAATGAGTCCAGATCATTCGAGTAGAATCGGGGTCATAAGGATAAGAACTTGCGATGCCATGACCGATAGAATCGATCACGACGTTCATTTTGGGAACCTCACCGAGCACTACATTGGGGATACGCAAGAACCAGTTGGGGTCGGGTTCAGCAGGGGGCTTGGGAAGAACGTCGCCAACATTTTTAGCTGGCATCACCCATGCGGTACCGAATCCGGGCTTGGTAAAGGTCACGGTCCAACTGCCAAATCCGAGGTTGCGGAATTGCCAGTTTCCACTGTCATCGGTAACGGTCGATTCCTGCGGATTATCGAGCGTCACGGTTATGCCTGCTGGCAAGAGGACATTACCGACGGTATCGACAAGATAAACTCTACCACCAATACCTGAATCAGGTTTAACACCGGTATCGGTTGGGTGTGTGCAGCCACCAATAGTAGCCAAAGCAAGAATGGATAATATGCTAAAAAACCATTTGGAAAATGAAAAGAACATGACTGTAATTCAGTATTGATTTAGAACAAGCTACTAAAACGGGTATCGGTATCAAGACCTGACAATTCATCGTAATGATGGTCTGATTCAATTATCTACAACGGTATATTCCCATGCTTCTTCCACGGATTCGTATCTTGTTTCGTTGCAAGCATTTTTAGTGCGCGGATAAGGCGAATTCGGGTCTCCGATGGCTCGATCACATCATCAACGTACCCACGTTCGGCAGCAATGAAGGGATTGGCAAACCGTTCGCGGTAATCGTTCGTCAATTCTTCTTCACGCATGGCAGGATCGGATGCTTCGGCGATTTCTTTCTTAAAAATAATTTCGACAGCTCCCTTTGGCCCCATCACGGCGATCTCGGCGCTGGGCCAGGCATAGTTGATGTCGCCGCGAATATGCTTGCTGTTCATCACATCATACGCACCGCCGTATGCTTTGCGCGTAATGATGGTAACTTTAGGAACCGTCGCCTCCGCAAACGCATACAGCAATTTCGCTCCATGACGAATGATCCCCCGCCACTCCTGGTCGGTGCCCGGTAAAAATCCCGGAACATCCTCGAACACCACAAGCGGGATATTAAACGCATCGCAAAAGCGAACGAAGCGTCCGCCTTTGGTCGCGGAATCAATATCGAGCACGCCCGCCATCGAAAGTGGTTGATTCGCCACGATGCCAATGGACTCCCCATCCAATCTCGCAAACCCAACAATAATATTAGTAGCAAACTGCTCGTGGACTTCGAAGAAACTTCCCTTATCCACAATTTCTTCGATGACCGTTTTCATGTCATACGATTGGTTGGACTGCGCCGGCACAATGTTATTTAACAGCGGACACATTCTCGCCGGATCATCGTTAGATGCAATAATGGGAGCTTTTTCCTTATTATTTTGCGGCACATACGATAGCAGTTTGCGAATGCCATTCAAGCATTCCAACTCGTTTGGCATTGCAAAGTGCGCCACGCCGGATTTCGATGCGTGGGTATCGGCTCCGCCTAATTCCTCGCTTGTAACATCTTCATGTGTAACGGTCTTCGTGACGTTCGGCCCTGTGACGAACATGTAGCTGGTTCCCTGCGCCATAAAAACAAAATCGGTGATCGCGGGAGAATACACTGCCCCACCGGCACACGGCCCAAGCACTGCGGATATTTGCGGCACCACGCCCGAAGCCAATGTATTCAAAAGAAAAATATCAGCGTATCCTCCAAGCGAAACCACGCCTTCCTGAATGCGCGCACCGCCGGAATCATTTAATCCAATGATCGGCGCACCATTTCGCATCGCCATTTCCATTACTTTGATGATCTTCTCCGCGTGAGCCTCCGAGAGCGATCCACCGAACACAGTAAAATCCTGACTGAACACATAAACGAACCGTCCATGAATGCGACCGCAGCCCGTTACCACGCCATCGCCGAGTGGCCGTTGCTTTTCAAGCCCAAAATCTTTCGAGCGATGCCGCACGAACATATCGAACTCCTCGAAGGAATTTTTATCGAGCAACAAAGCTATTCGCTCACGCGCCGTGAGCTTCCCTTTTTTGTGCTGTTCGTCAATTCGCTTTTGGCCGCCGCCGAGCAGTGCTTCTCCGCGAAATTGCGCGAGAAGGTCTTTTGTATTCATAAATTAAGATGAAGGAAACGCGATTTGAAGCTACTCATTAATTATACGTCGCATTGAACTGCCCATTCGAAAGGAGAACGCTATCCGAGATCGTATTGCAGATCACGCGCCCGCTGAATGTGCCTTGGAATGTCGGGGAGAGCTGAGTCACAGTAATCGTACAATTCCCTTGCGCTGCATTTGCCTCATAACTATTGGTGACATTGGTGGTCACATTGTTATAGATCAAGTCTGCGCCTTCCGATGATGAGACGGTATAGGGTAAGGAAGCTCCTTTGGGTATCGAAATTGATATTTCATCCTGTGGCAAACCGGAAGCATCCTGTGTTGCGGAGACAAGATAAATGTTAGATTGATCCGACACCTTCGCGCTGCCTGAAAGAAATTCCCTCCCATCCGGAAAATCCGCAGTAAGCGCGCCGGGATTTAGCGATGACATCGGATTAGTAATGTTGCCGCCGCATCCCGAAACAAGCACGACGAGCAAAACCGCCGCTAAAAGTTGAAATCTTGAGTTCATAGTCATTTCAAACGATTCACTATACCACCTTTGTTCACTCTAATATGAAGGAGCACATCGAAGCAACACAGTCAAACGGGCCATCCCTTGGTTCGAATGGTCATTCTGTGCCTTCCGCTCAAGCTCCGAAAAAATTTGAGCAGGTACATATCGCGCCCGATAAAGTCCATGAAACCCTCCTCAAGCATATTCTCGCCGATGGCTTCGATCTTATTGTCGATCTGAAAAATTCAAAAGGCTCCTGGATCGAGGATGCCCGCAGCGGCAAACGCTATCTCGATTTCTTTACATTCTTTGGCTCTTCCCCGATCGGACTCAATCATCCGAAAATGTTCGAACCGGAATTTTTGGAATCCCTCATGCGCGCAGCGATCAATAAGCCATCGAGTTCCGATGCTTACACGGTCGAGATGGCAGAATTTGTCGAGACATTTTCGCGCATCGCCATTCCAGAATATCTGCCACATCTATACCTTATAGAAGGCGGTGCGCTGGCCGTTGAAAATGCGTTGAAGACAGCATTCGATTGGAAAGTCCGCAAGAACTTTACTCGCGGATATACCGAAGAGCGCGGGCGGCTTATTCTGCATTTCCGGTATGCGTTTCACGGCCGCACAGGATACACGATGTCCTTGACTAATACCGACCCGAACAAAACGCTTTACTTCCCAAAATTCAAAGACTGGCCGCGTATCGAATCGCCTTATCTTCACTTCCCCCTCACGCCTGAAAATATCGCTCGAGCAAGGAAAGATGAAGCCGCTTCTATTCAACAAATGAAAGAAGCATTCATCAATAATCCGGATGATATTGCCGCCATTATCATCGAACCCATTCAGGCTGAAGGCGGCGATCATCACTTTAGCATAGAATTCTTCAAGGCACTACGCCAGCTTGCCGACGAGAACGAAGCGCTGCTCATTTTCGACGAAGTACAAACCGGTATCGGACTCACAGGGAAAATGTGGGCGCACCAGCATTTTGTGGAACCCGATATTATCAGCTTTGGGAAAAAGACGCAAGTGTGCGGCATCCTCGCTGGAAAGCGTGTGGATGAAGTCCGCGATAATGTATTCCAGCGTTCGAGCCGTTTGAATTCCACCTGGGGTGGGAACCTCGTAGATATGCTGCGCTTTAAACGCTATCTGGAAATCATTCAAGAAGATAATCTCGTTGAAAATGCACGCGTTCAGGGAGAGTTCTTACTTGCCGAAATAGAAAAGCTCCAAGCAGAATTTCCAACGCTCATGTTCGAATCGCGAGGCCGCGGCCTGATGTGCGCCTTCGATCTCGCGGAAGCACAGATGCGCGATCTCCTCAAACAAAAATGTTACGATGAAGGCCTTATTCTCATTGGCGCGGGTGACCGCTCCATCCGGTTCCGTCCGCCGCTGAATATCACACAAAATGAATTGACGATCGGCCTTAATATCATTCGCGAGCAATTAAAGGAACTGAGCGTTAGAGATTATTAGACCCTCCGTAATGCCTTTCCACTCCTCCTCTGCACAGAATTACAGATCATGGATGCGAGAGCGGTTTCCGATGTTCAACCAAAGCATCGACGACGATCGCTTCGAGAACTTATCTACTCTTTCCCATGAATCCATAGAAGCATCTGACGCTATCGTTCATGATGAGCGGGCTGACCGGCGCGAGTGCTTCACGTATATCTCGATGATCCACACTGCACTCTTTCATCATAAAAAGAGAGCAACTGAGCTAGGAATACTTCTACCTGATAATTTTGCAACCACACTGCAAAAAGTGGAAAGCGATATGCTCCGACTTGCGAGTTCTATTGGAGTGCAGCATCGGTTTCTTTCGGTCTTTTACTTATTCTATAATCCGGAAATCCCCGACCTGCAAGGAAAATTCGCGCAGTTCCGACCTTCCGATTATGAGACCGCCTTTCTCCGAATTAATCACGAAGGAACTCTGCAGTACAAACTGGCCGCAAATGCACTCTATGATGCCTTCGATCAATTGCATGGTGGCGCTGCATCATTTGAATCCATTCGATCGCTTTTAGAATCCGCCGCAACCGCCTTTCATAAGATCTCGCTTGGGAATGCAATGCTTCTTAAAACTGCTGGCAGTGAAGAATTCAGGTTTCTCACGCAATACTTTGGCGAAGTCCAGGTGGCTGGCAAATCTTTGCGAGGAGTGAACGCTGGCGATCAGCCTTGGTCGTACATCATCGATCTGGTGCTCGGAGTCGATCTCAAAAGGGTGTTCGAGCGGGCATTCGAAGGAACTCCCTCAGAGCGGAATTATCTTGCACATGCCAAAACCAGCGCGGATGTTATCGACCACGAATTCCGGTCCGGCGAATACCTGCATAGTACATATCTTCTTCCCGAAGATTATGAATATCTGCGAACCATTATTCAAAAGATCGAGGTTCATCCCGAACCATTGACTTCCATCCTTTCATCATCGTTCTTAGGCGATGAGGAATTGGAGATAGCTGCTGTATTACATCAAGTTATTCGACATTATCTGACTGCATCGAACGTCCATTTCCAACTTGCCAAGCGGCATGTTCCGCACAATGCGAATGGTGAGCAGATCGGCTCTGCTGGCACGAATATCCTCCGATTCCTGAAAGAAGGGCTGAACGATGAACGTGAAAAGATTAAGAATCAACTTGAATCAAAATATCCTAAGTTATTGAAAATAAATACTATAAAAGCCGCAGTTATATGACCACTAAATCACCTGAAACCGACTTAGCCACCGAACTCGAACGCTTCGTAAAAGAGCAATCATCGCGCTTCGGCGATGTCATTTCCTATGTTCCTGCAAAAAAATCAATGCCTGAAAAGACCACACCTTCCGTGAAATCAACCACATCTGTCCCATCCGTCGAATTAGACCTATTAGCCGATAAACTGAAAGTTCACAATAAAGAACCGTGGTTCAAAGCAAAAACGCTTGAAGCATTGGAAGCCGCTATCCACGATTGCCAAAAATGCTCCCTCGGAGCGACTCGAATAAAATTCGTCTTCGGCGTTGGCGATCCACACGCCAAAGTGATGATAATCGGCGAAGCCCCCGGCGCCGATGAAGATGCTTCTGGCGAACCCTTCGTGGGCCGCGCAGGACAGCTTCTAAATAAAATGCTCGCCGCTGTCGAGTTCAAACGCGAGGAAGTCTTCATCGCAAATATCCTGAAATCCCGCCCGCCGAATAATCGCGACCCCAAACCGGAGGAAGTCGCAGCCTGCGAGCCATATCTCTGGAAACAAATATCACTCATTCAGCCGAAGCTCATCCTTTGTCTCGGTCGTATCGCCGGAACGAATCTGCTCAAATTGAACGAATCGCTCGGCAAAATGCGTAATCAGGATTACAATTTCTGCGGAATTCCCGTCGTTGTCACCTACCATCCTGCTGCGCTCATGCGCAACCCCGATTGGAAGCACGGCGCATGGGAAGATCTAAAGCGTCTGAGAAAAATGTACGAGGAATTACCTGCATAATTAGTTCTATGGTACGATTGGCACTTTCGCCACTCTTATACCATCACTTGTGATAAGACGCACGAAGATAAATTTCTGATTTGGGAAAATCGCATTAAGATCGTATTGGTAATTTCCTTGCGTAATTTCTCCCAAATGTGAGGAACCCACAGGCTCGCCCAAAGAATTGACAGCCTCGATTTGAAAGGTGCTGGCTTGATTAACGGTCAGAGATAATACGTTAGAACCGTCGTTCTGGAATACCCTAAAATCAAATGGATTCTCGCCGTTTAATACAGTGCGTAGTATTGGATCCGCGCAACGTGGTGAGAAGGTATAACTTGAATCGCTTATACACTCAGTAATTGTTTGTCCGTTATAAAGTATTGGAGTAATCGAGAACTGCAAATCCTTGGTAACGGAATCGGAATAAATGAAAGCTATGGTGGCTGAACTATTGGTATCAATTGAACTCGTGTCTCTAAAATAATTTAGCGTCAACGACTCAGAATCAATCGGAGAAGTGACAAGAATCCAGCCAAGAGACGGCTGGATGGTTACATTTTTAAGAGAGAAATTTGAATGAATGAGCGCTTCAAAAGAATTGATTGGGTATTGCTTGAGAGATGAATCGATGCTTACAGTAAGATCGGTCTCATAACCATTCTTTGTTACAGCTGTTGAACTCGAAAACGATAATGGAGCTGATGGTAGAGCATACGCACGAACTTGGCATGTATCGTTACAAACGTAAAACGCTGTGTGAGTCATCGAAATACCTCCTGACACAATCCATTGTGTCCAGGGACCATCACAATAGTTCACAGAGCCAATACTTTCCCACGTATATCCAAAATCACTTGAGAAGTATGTTATCGATTCGCTGCCGTCGCCCGTGTTATTGTTGAAATCGTAGGGGTTGGTAGGAATAGCTAAGCCTTTACACGATCCAACCACTTCACCATACATTACATATCTGAAAACGTACCTTTGCTCCCATGTCCTTCCCTGGTCTTTGGAAACATATAGTGTATCTCGTCCATTGACACTTCCTGTTGTCGCCACATAAAGTTCACCCGTTAGAGGAGAATAATATGGTCCGAAAGATTCATTTAGAGGATAAGGAATCACTAGCGGCTGCCAAGTAAAACCTCCGTCCGTAGTACGCATCCCTCCATGAGGATTTGCCCCAGTGCATGATGTGGAAAGAAAATTCTGTTGGTCGAAAATAATAACGAAATTGTTAGATGCTCGCGGATTATTCCCAAATGCTGGAACAAATGAAAAAGTTTTTCCATCATCGTGACTAATTACTAATCCTTCGTCCGCACTTGCAATAACACATGTTGAAGGACCGTAATAATAAAGATGTATGTACTGCACAGGATAATTTGCTGTGATGTTCCACGATATGCCACCATCCAAAGTCGCATAAAGATTTCCAGGCCCACCGGTTGACTCGTCCGTGCAAAGCCAGCCTGTATGCGAATCCTTGAATACAACGCTAACTATATTTTGAGCTTGATTGTTAAATGGGAATGAAGTTAAACCCTTCCATGTCTTTCCACGGTCTGTTGTTTTGTATAAAGAGTCGCAAAAGCCATCTGCACAGGAAACGGTGAATGCTGTATAGCCAATATTAGGGCTACCTTGATCGTCTAAGAAAACGACAAAGTTTGGATCGTCTGTTTCTGGTCGCACTTGCCCAAGCAATTGCCATTGCGCGAAACTAAGTGACGGCAGCAGCAAAACGCCGACAAGGGTTCCCAAAGCAATAAGACGAATAATACGCGTTTTCAAAATTTAGAATAATTTCTTAACTTCAAGACAAAAGAATGATCTCCATCGGAACACCGAAAGAAATGAATAGTTACGTTCTCAGCCGAATCCTAAACGTCGTTCCCTTCCCAGGCTGCGATTCTTTTACAAAAAGCTTGCCGTGATGGTACTCCTGAATAATTCTCAGTGCCAGCGATAATCCCAGTCCCCATCCACGCTTCTTAGTGGAGTAGCCCGGTCGGAACACATCGTTCTTCTTTCGAAGCGTTATTCCCTTTCCGGTATCCGTCACATCAATAAGCACAGCTTCGCGCCGTGTTTCGTGATGAATGTTCACATGAATGGAACCCTCCGGCCCTTCAATGGCTTCGTAGGCATTCTTGATCAGATTCTCGATCACCCATTCAAAAAGTTCTCGGTTGACCTTCACCAGAATCTCGTCTTCATCCGTCACCAGTTCCAGCTTAATGTTCTTTCGAAGCTGTGGCGTAGAAGCGTTCAAACTTCTTCCTTCGAAATAGCTCATTACTTCCGCGATAAGCTGCACAATGTTCTGCGGCTTCAGGTCGGGAACCGAACCGATCTTCGAGAACCGTACCGTCACGCGGTTCAGCCGCTCGATGTCCCGCTCGATCTCCCCCGCAATATTTTTCACCTCGCTCGGCTCGTCTGCCGATAGCCGCAGCATCTCCGCCCAGCCCAGCAAGCTCGATAGCGGCGTTCCCAACTGATGCGCCGTTTCCTTCGCCATCCCCACCCAGATGTTCGATTGCTCACTACGCTTAAGGTAACTAAAGCTCAGATACCCGATCACCACCACGACGAGTCCCAGCAATAGCTGAATATACGGCAGCGATTCGATCTTCGACAAGACCAGACTATTGCCATAATGCAGATACCCCGTCACGACGTCCTTATGCTGAGCCGAATCATGAAAATAAAACGCGATGGGGTGATACACGCGGTCCATCTCCCGCATTTCTTCGCGAAGGAACCCGAACTGCTTTGCATAGTCGAGCGTCGAATCGTACGACAAGTTCCAGTTCGTCTCACTGAAATGCCGGACGCTCGGATCATCGTGCCGGTCCGCCAATATCACCGGCACATCGCTGGAGCGTACATAATGCGTGATCATCCGGTACAGCGAGTCATCCGGCGTTTGGTCCGCATTCGTGTAGTATTTTACCGCATCCGAAAAAAGCTTCACAACGCGGTATTCCCGCTCGCGGAGCTGCGTTACGAGGCTATGCGCATAAAAGAGCGTACCGAGCACAATAAGCACCGAGGCCGCCAGCAGCCCCAGCTTGATATTCGCCGACCGTGGCAGCCGCGCGCTGCCCGTACCGCGTGTTCTGTCGCGGCGTACCTCCTGCTTGCTCTCCGAGTGTGGTGCCAAGGCCATATCTACGTTTCCGCCGCCGGAACAGTTGCGACCCCAAACCAGACTCACAACTTTATGGTCGCTTTTGTGTTCTATAATTTAGAGGCTTTTCCTATGAAATATATATTCGCATTATCTTTTCTACTGATCGCCGGATGCAGCGGGCCCACGAATAATTCAGGGCCCCAACCGCCTCCAGGGTGGGTTGACAATATTCAACTCGGAAAATTCGCAGGGATTTGGAAGCTGGGGACGTTAGTCGATAGTTGTACAGTAAACGTAACAGAAACCGATTCTATTCTCATTGCTTCAGTCGGTAATCGTCGCACCGGAGAAGTCTTAACACTGACTGGAGGACTTCCTATAAATACCGCCGAGATTGGGGTTAGGCTGACATCTTACGTACATGCCTTTAATGTGTATGACAGCAGTAATTTTTACGGTGACACAGATTCGGTTCCAGAACCTACCCGTGCGAATTGCACTTTTTCCTATAATACAGACACGTTATTCTATACAACAAAGCGTGGAAATGATTCCTTGTCAATAATTTGCATCCGTTCATAAAACGGATTTACAATAATTCGATAGGTGGATTAATTTATTCGAAGCCCAAGCGTATTGAGTGAAAGCATTGAAGCATCTCACGACCCGTTCTTCACCTTGATCATCACGCGGCGGTTGAGGGCTTTTCCGGCCTGGGTGTTGTGGGCGCATCGCCGTTTGCGGAACGCTATTTGCTTCGTTGGAATTAGTATAGTTACATGATGCAACATCTTAATTATACCATCGTTATCGAACCGGACGAGGACGCCTACCATGCCTATGTTCCGGCCCTTAAAGGCTGTCATAGCTGTGGGGATACTCCAGAAGAGGCGCGCGAAAATATCCGCGAAGCGATCGAGTTGTATATCGAGACTGTGCGCGAAGAGCTTTAATTCTATCCTCCCCCGTTCTTCACTTCGATCATCACGCGGCGGTTGAGGGCTTTGCCGGCCTGGGTGTCGTTGGGCGCGATTGGACGCGTCATGCCATAGCCTTTGGCCGATAATCGTTCCGGCGCAATGCCCTGCTCGGCCACGAACTTGCACACGGATTCGGCTCGCAACTGCGAGAGCTGCATGTTGCGCTGCGGGTCGCCATCGGCGTCGGTATGCCCCTGCACCTCGATGCGGAGCGTTGGCAGATGCTTCATCACATCGGCCACTTTCAGCAGCGTCGCCTTCGATTCGGATTTGATGGAACTCTTCCCAACGTCGAACAACACATTGTCTAATCGAAAAAGGGAACCTTCCAGATCTTTGGAGGTCAGATTCGGATTGAACATGTCGCCTTTCGGCAGATTGAACCCCGGCATCATTTCGGGTTTGAGTCCGAGCTTCCAGATATCGCTTTTTCCATAGCCGCGCGTGGAGGTCTCATGGGAACTCGAAAAATAGCCGGTGTCGCTCTTCGCGCCAAGCGTAAAATACGCGTCGAAGGAAGGCGTGTTCAACGGCTCGCCCAGATTGTATGGCTCCGACCAGTGCATCCACGTACTATCCAACCTGCGGCAAATAAAAATATCGTATCCGCCGATGCCCCCGCGACCATTCGTCGAAAAATAGAGCGTGCGATCGTCATACGCAAGGAACGGAGAGATCTCGTCTAACGGAGTATTGAGTTCCGCAATGGGTTCCGGCTTCGACCATTTCAGGCCGCCGAGATTGTGCGAAAGATAAAGATCGTGCTGGCCCTTGCTATCCTTCCGCTGCACAGCAAGGATCATCGTCATCTCATCGTTCGAAAGCGTTATCATTGCGGTCGTGGTGTCGTTGTAATAATCCTCGATCTCGAGCGGTTCGGGAAAACCCCACATGCCATCTGCGCCTTTCTCCGAGACGGAAAACCCTTTGCCGCCCGTACCATCGGGTTTGTAAATGTTTTGCAGATAGAGATGCGTCGCGGTGCTATTGATCGCGCGGACGCCATCGTAATTGACGGTGTTGAGCGGCCCAGGCAGTTTCGCGGCTTTACCCCACGAACCATCGGATTGGCGTGTGGAGTACCATATATCTTCGTCATTCGGATTTTTTGCAAATCCCGTATTCGAGGGGTCGCCTTTTCTGGTGAAGAACATCGTCGTCTCATCCGGCGTGAGGATCGGAAAAAGCTCGCTGTATTGAGAGTTGACGTTCGGCCCGAGATTGATCCGCTCGAAAACAATGACCGAGCTGCTGCTATCGGCGGGATGTGCCGCTGGCATCGAGATCTCAGTACCGGGCGGAAGCTGAGTTGAACTTTGGGCAAAGCTAACGCGAGGCGATACACAGGGCGATGTGATAAGGCCGATAAGGCAGATCAAACGAATAACGTTAGTATTCATATTCGTTCATGGCAAAAAGGGCAACGGAGTTCAATTAACTCTTCTAATCAGCTCCTCAGTTCCCCTCCATAAGAATTGCACACTTTTGCCTTTTCGAACACTTTGCCGGATTTCGTTGTATATTTGTAGCAGTCCAATGTTTGCAATCGCCCGCCGTAGGTTTAGACGGACGTGTTTTCACTTTTTAACCATAAGGAATCTTCTCGATGATACGGAACCATTCGAACGCCCGCTCCACTGACGGAGTAACTCAGCACTCAGCACTCAGCACTCAGCACTCAGCACTCAGCACTCATAAACGAGCAACGATAATGTTAGCGCTCGTTCTTGCCTGCTCGATCGGCGCCGGAGGGGTGAGAGCACAATCAAATGACGAATATCAATTTAATATACAGCAAGTCGATGATGGCACAAGCTATGGTACGATCATAGGGAGCAATGATCCTGTTCCGATTCTTACCATGGATTGCCTTGCTGCTAACGGATATGGTCAATGGACATTAAGCACTATTGTAGGTGCAGGGACTGTAGGCTCATTGTCGGGCAGTTCGATGTACCCTGCTGGATGGTACTTACTTGAGAATGCCCTGCGAAAGCCATCCTTAACTTTCAATAGCTATCCTAACGAGCCCGGTTGTATTCCACCGGGTGTGGTGCAAAATGGCTCATTTACAGCCACACCAAACGGCCCGAAGAACACAGCAAACCTGGATGGATGGGTAAATTATATCTGGCCAACAAGTGGGGGAAGTTCATTCGAAATTCAGGACTTCAGTTCCTCAGACATCGATCTATCGGGCAGCTTCTGCACCAATCCTACAATCAATAAAATGAATGTAATAACGGCGAATTCCATTAATGCGAATTCAATCTCCGTCAGTTCGGAAGCTGTCGTTACGGAGTCTGATTTCCGCGATGAATTCGACGTCGCGTCGGATGCACACTTTCTTTACATTGTTTGGGCCTCTGGCACATCGCCCAAGCAAATTTGGGCAATGGCAGTCCCCCTTGGTTCTAGTACTCCGGCGATAGGCCCGCTTGTCGTTGGCGTTGGGAAATTTCCAACAGTCACCTGCGTAGAAAGAGATAATCGAGGTTCTGGCCCCTACACGGCAATGTTCGATGTTGCATATATCGGGCCTGGGAATCAGCCAGCAGATGTATCATATACGAATAGCACACCCACTTTTTTCTTTATCGGTGGCTTTATTGCGCCATATAGCTATTATGATTGTGATGCGTGCTCAGACCTATCAACGATTACGACCGCAACACATGTTCGCGCCGTCATAAGTCAAATTGCTGGTCAGACATCAGTCTATCACGGAATGTATGTTATTGGTTTTGCCTCACTTGCTTCTGCAATTTTGCCTTATGGCTCATGGCCGGGTACAAAAGAAGGATTATTTCTCTATCCTCAACTCAACTCCATCAGTCCAACTTCAGCTTATGTTTGTGACGCACCTATGATTCGCGGCACTTATCCCAGCATCATAGCGAGTACCAATGGCATTATAGATGAACCTATAACAGCTTTTTGCAACCCATACGATAATCAGAATGGATATGGCTATGAGGGTTTTCATTGTGTATATCGTGAACATATCACTGATGTAGAAGACGTGAACCATAATCCACTTGTGGTAATGCAAGCTTGGTATAATGGCACAACATACCCTGCCACTACGACCGAAACACGATTAGTTCTAATGCTACAATCTCCATTAGGCGTCCCTTTTTGGCTTGGCGATCCCGATGCCTTTGTCGATGGCAATCCTGTACTTTACGTCGCTGCCGTAAATCAAATGGGCATTCACATCCACTGGCACGCTCAAGACTTGACTCCGGGCGGTAATCCTTCTTTTCAAGCACACTATTATGCACGAGATATGACCCGCACCTTCGATGAACCCATTGAAGAAAATACTCTCGTCACAGATCTATGCAATGTAACCGATGGTTATAACGCTCCCAATAACCATGGCGGTACGGTTGGAGCAGAACTTTTACCAGGGAAAAACATGCTGGTTTGGACCGACCCTAATTACGGGGCAAGCACTTCAAATACAAATAGTGGTCTTTACCAACCTGTAGACCCCACGGTTTGGTGGACAACTGCAGTCCCACCAGTTTCCCCGCCGGTTGGAACATTGCAACTCGGAACAGCAGATGGCAATACAAGTGTCAAACTCACGATAGGAGACGTATCAATTCCCGCCCCAGGGGCAAAGCTCACGGTTATGCCTAATTTCTACATTCTGTTCCCAGGCAGATCTCAGTCTACTGCACAAACTCCATCCTATGATCTCTCATTGATTGTAAACGGAGGCTCAACTCTAAATTATTATGGCGCATGGGGTCGGAACTTTGCGGGCGGAAATCCCAGTGGAAATCCTACATTTGGCGCCACACAAATAACAGAATCTCGGGGTGACCGTTCTGGCGAAGGCTTGATTGACCTTGAGGGAACCACGGAGAATCCAGCCAATCTCATTGTGCATGGCGGTGCCGATTTTCATATTGGAGAGGACGCTTATTTCCTAAGTAACCATGGTCTTATCACTATTGAAATGGAGCCTAATATATTTCCACTCCTCGCATCTGGTTCGACTCCGACACCCTGCTCTACAGGAAATACATGTGTCTCGGGAATTATGACATTCGAAGGGCAGGCTACAATAAATAACTCTACCGTGAAATCGCACATGGGTGCTTATCCTAACACTACTCCACCGACACCGAGAAAACCATTCGCTATTATTCGTGTACCGGGATCATATGATGGAGGGGACGATGGTCCTTCGGGCGAAGAGAGGCCTTCTTCCGCATACGCTCGCGACCACGCATTTAGTTCTAGCAATACGATCTACTCCAATCTCGACGCAAGTGGTAACATCAGCGGATTAGCGATTATCCTTTTCGATCAATTGCCTCTTACGGATGGAGCAAATTTGACATTTGGGTTACTTAACAGTAACATCTCCGGATATGATGGTTACCCAACAAATTCCTATTTTCCATACCCCTACAAGGATGTCTCTTCCACTGGCGATTTCTTCAATAATGTAGAAATCCTCGCGATGAACCCGCAGAACACT
>Ga0206953_1016_pt1 | contig 41225 bp, 38 predicted proteins | sample Alteio_BWOrgHeat_36_FD_152977 | JGI IMG/M metagenome (GOLD analysis project Ga0206953, IMG submission 152977) | Enriched cells from forest soil in Barre Woods Harvard Forest LTER site, Petersham, Massachusetts, United States -... | ecosystem: Environmental > Terrestrial > Soil > Temperate forest >...
CCAATTAAAGAAGAGGAGACAACAGAGGGTGGCGAGCATCCGCTTCTGGTAAACAATATCGATCGCGTAAGGCTGTCGCATGAAATGGTATCGGCCTCAAATAACGTACTTGATGAAAGAGTGAGATTCGGATTGCCAATGCCGCTAACGCGAACGGAATCGCCACCGCTATTGAACGTGGACCAGATATAACCCTGCTCATCAAAAGCAATCACGATGTTGTCGTTAATTGCACAGATATATCTGCAATCAGGCCAGTTGCTCGGGCCGCCGATATTTTTCCATGTAACGCCTTGATCGGTGGATCGAATAATTCCATTATTGAGCGTTCCAGCATATAACGCATGTTGCCCGATCGCAAGTGCGCCATTCATATAGGGCCGCTTATGAGAAAAACCCGATTGCCAGATTCCACCTCCATCGGTAGAATAATACATATTCGAAGTTCCATCGCCTTTGCTTGCTGTATCCTCATTAGCAATATAGATTCTGTGTTGATCGCAGGAATCAAGGGCGATCGAGTAGCAGTCGGCATTGAATGTGCCAAAGGCCGCATATATCCCCATGCGTGGGCACTTAGAATAAAAAAGCGAGCCACCGTAACCACCACCAGTTATAGGCTGACCAGCTTCAATATAAACAGTTCCATCCTTAGCAACAGCAAATGGATCCTTGGAGTACGCAAACGGAAGTCCCTGCGCCATCCAACTCGCGCCTTGATCCGTGGAAGTAAGAAAATCGATCCCAGCCGACGCATAAATTGTGTCAATCGTTGGGCCAAACCGGACGCAATAGATATCATCTCCATTAGCACTGTGCCCTGTCCACGTTTTCCCGCCATCGGTCGTTACGGAAACCGCACCTCCTAAAGTAGAGATCACTGCTGTATCTCTGCTTTGAAAAGCAATATCCGTAAGGAAATCTTGTTGATCAATTCCGGTCCAGGTACGACCGGAATCCGTACTTGAAGTTAAGTTGTAGGCACCAGCCAAAATAAGACCATCTTTATATGCAATGGCTCCTTGATCGTATTGTGTCTCGATCACTTGCGGCCCCTTGGTCCATTGCGCGCGCGCTCTTTCAACGCCTCCGTCAAAGAGAAGCAATATGATAAAAAATGTCGTCCGAGAATTTCTACCAATTCGATGGTGAATCATTTGCAGGCAAAAATACGACGATTTATTGCTTTGACAAGCAGATGCTGGAAACATCATTTACGATCTCCGTTTTGAATATGCACGTAATTTTTAAATTTCTAAACATTGCCGATTTTTCGACGTATATTGCTCTTGCCATGATAGGCACCCTTTGGGGAAAAGCGATGTATAAAATGGGAAATGGAATATGAAATCAGATAGTTTTCCTAATGAAATTAATGAAAAGTTGACTTAAAGTAAATTATAGTTAATGAAGTACAAATGCGCGCGCGAAAATTCCTTGGCAAAAATTGGCGATTTTGAACTATAATCGAGGATAGACCTTTTATCATCTTGCACATGGAATAAATACGTTTTCCGCAAGACGGCTTTAAAATATGCAATACGTAGTTCGGCAACCAACGCAACCACCCCCCAGCCCGCTCCTTAAAAAGGAGGGGAAGTTGTCTCCCGTACTCGTCGTCCTGCATGGGTATGGGACGGATGAATACGATCTGCTTCCTATCGCGGAGCAGATAGGCGACAAATTTCTGATAATAAGCCTTCAGGCTCCGATCGAGCGGCCAAATGGGGGTCATGCGTGGTACGATCTCATTCAAACGGAGAACGGAATCATCCCCGATGACCTGACAAGACATGAAAGCGAGGAAATGCTGGTCGCTACTCTGCCCAGGATCATCGAGCAGGAAGGCGGCGATGCATCCCGCGTTGTACTGCTGGGATTCAGTCAGGGTGCGGCGGTGATCTATTCGCTGCTTATTGTTTATGATCTGAAGAATTATGGGATCGCACCGATCGCTTCGATCAATATGTCGGGATACATTCCTCGTGATATTTTGGAAGCTATCACGGAAAAGAGATTTGATGGATTTCCATTCTTCATAAGTCACGGCGAGTTCGATGACCTTATTCCAATGCAAGCCTTAGGTGAAGCAGAGAAATTGCTTACAAGACAAGGAGCGGATGTGACAGCGAAGATGTATCCTGTGGGTCATGGCGTACTGCCGGAAACGGTGGAGGATATTATTCCATGGCTGGGAAAAATTACGAATTTCAAATTACGAATTACGAATTAAGGTATTTCAATGTTAAACTGTTTTATGATTTCGAATGGCGAAGCAACGAATTTCACGGGCATCATTTGTGTTTACCGCGTCCCTTCCACAAATTCGTAATTTGAAATTCGTAATTCGTAATTAAATTCATGGCCAATACAATGATCGCCCTGCGCAAAACTCAGAGAGCGCGAGGGGCGGAAATGCAGGAGATCCCGATACCAGAAATCAAGCCGAATGAAGTTCTGATCAAAATTCAGGCCTCCAGCCTTTGCGGCACGGATGTTCACATCTACGAATGGGATCAGTGGGCGCAATCGCGGATTAAGAACGTGCCTTATACCGTCGGACATGAAACGACGGGCATCGTGGTAAAAAAAGGCAGCATGGTTACCCGCGTCGAGGAAGGCGATGCTGTTTCCGTCGAGACGCATATCCCCTGCATGCACTGCAAGCAATGTTTGACTGGACAAATGCATGTTTGCCAGAATCTCAAAATTTTAGGCGTCGATACCAACGGCGCATTTGCGGAATATCTCGCAGTTCCCGAAGTCGTGGTATGGAAGAACGATCCATCGGTTCCACCGGAATACATGAGCATTCAGGAACCGCTTGGCAATGCGGTCCATGCCACGCTTATCGAGCCGGTGCATGGCAAGAGCGTGGTAATTCTTGGCGATGGTCCGGTGGGATTGTTTTCTGCGGGAGTTGCGCGCGCTTCCGGCGCGACGCAGATCTTTATGACTGGCATCGAGCCATTCCGCTTGAACATCGGGAAGCAAATGGGTGTCGATCGCATCATCAATGTTGCAAAGGAGAATGCTATTGAGATCGTGAAACAGGAGACCAATGGCGTTGGAGCAGATGTGGTGTTAGAAATGTCCGGCGTTGCCAGTGCAATGCAGGATGGTGTTAAGATGCTCCGAAATGGCGGGAGATATTGCTTTTTCGGAATCTTTAAAGAGAATCTCGTCGCCACGCCGCTTAATGACATCATCTTTAACGGCGGAAGATTTTATGGCATCAATGGCCGGCAGATGTTCGATACTTGGTTCACAGTTTCGAATCTGTTGGCAAGCAAGCGGCTGGATGTACGACCTGTCGTTACGCACAAGCTACCCCTATCGAGCTTCGCTGAAGCATTTGAACTCATGACCGAATCCCCGAAAAAAGCCGGGAAGATCGTGATGTTTCCGGATTCGGCGATGGTAAAATAGTTTTATGGAATTTGGAAGCATAATTGGATACGCGTGCCTGGGCCTTTTACTTTGGGGGGTAATTCGATTTACTTTGAATACATGGTATCATCGAATGGATGGAACCGGACATGATGTTGATCTGAATACTATTGGACATCGAGGTTCATGGTCAGGCGGAGATATTGAACCAGATACCATTACTAAAATCGAACGCGAACTTAAAGAGCAAACGGACGAGAATCAATAATAATACACTACTCATTACATTCTTTTTATCTTAATTGTGAATTTACAAATCGGCCACTCCCCTGACCCTGACGATGCCTTTATGTTCTATGGCTTCGCGGAAAAGTTAGTAACCATTCCCGGATATGAAATCGACCATGTGCTCGATGATATTCAATCGCTGAACGTTCGCGCGATGACCGGCGAACTTCCTGTGACAGCTATCAGCGCCCATGCCTATCCTTATGTTGCCGATAAATATTGGATCATGAAGACCGGAGCCTCGATGGGCGAAGGATACGGCCCGATCATCGTTTCGAAAAAATATAAGACGATGGCGGAACTTGAAGCGAATCCGAATGCAATAATTGCTCAACCTGGAAAGCTTACCACCGCGAATTTATTATTACGTTCGTGGTTCGGTCATATCAAATCCGTTGAAATGGGATTCGATAAGATCATTGATGCTGTGCTTGCCGGTGAAGTTGATGCTGGCTTGCTCATTCACGAAGGCCAAATAACCTGGCAGGAATACGGCCTGAATAAGCTCGCGGATTTCGGAACAATTTGGGAAGAAAAAACCGGTGGGTTACCACTCCCGCTTGGCCTCGATTGCGTACGAAAAGATATGGGCGAAGAGATGGCGCGAACAGTCTCGAAAGCACTGCGCGATTCGATCAAAGCTGCTTACGATAATGAAGAAGCATCGGTGAACTACGCATTGCAATGGGGCCGAGGCATCGATGCGGAGACCGGTGCGCGGTTCGTAAAAATGTACGTGAACGATGTGACGATTGACATGGGCGAACGCGGTAAAAAAGCGTTGGAATTTTTATTTAATTTAGGTGCGGAAAAGAATATTATTCCGCAAGTTGGAGAGATCGTTCTATACTGATCTATCTTTGCGCGCTCGTGGGAATCGCCTTTGCAGCAGGTTTCTTATCCTGCATCCACGGTTTTTTCGGTTCGAGATTTGCAGCGAAAACTTCTGATCGCTCTGCGTCGCTCCAGGAATCGAAGCGCGTGCTTTGCATCAGCTTTCCTGAACGATCGCGCAGGAACCCTTGATCGGTCTCAATGAAGGAATTAATAGCGGGATCCCATTGCCGAACGCGGAGCTTTTCATAGGATACAAAAAATCCCTCGAAGTGGGCATTCTGTGAAGCAATGGCATAAATGGCTCCCAGCTTGGGGTCGATCGCGGTCAGCGCATAACGCCCGCTTCGAACATTATCCGTGTGACCATGCTCAATGTTCTCATCAACGACAACAAGCTGACCGATGAGGGAACCGCGAGGCGAAACCTGATACGCAACCGCGCGTGACTCCAATGGATGCTCTGCATCGCTCACAGCAAAAATCAGCATAGGAAGTTTCGATGCACCGAAGTGCCCAAAATAGAAATTCTGCTTTGAACCACTGACTAAGATGGGAAATATCTGGCTTCCAGTAATGGTATCTCGCGTCGTTCGCCAGGTTCGTAATCTAATCTCGATCCTATTGTTGGGAAGTTCCGTGAGCAAAATCTTGCCCTTGAAATTCTTCATGCTAATGGATCGCTCTGCCGGATGCTTTGGAGCAGAAGCAAAAATGCTCGTAGAAAAAAGTATGAAAAGGATGGTAGAAAACCTGAAAATTCTCATAATATTGGGAAGATTAATACACTAATATCGTAAATTTTGAAGGCAAAGTCAAGCCGAATGCCAAAAATCGGCTAAATTCAATCAATTTAGGCAGTTATTTCATATTCTAATCCTGAAGAATGGGAAGGGATGTCAATATTTCGCTAGCACCGAAATGGACATTCAAGCGGGCGGTATCGATCACCGAAGCCGGATATTCACCCGAGCTATATTCGGCAATGATGTCGTAAAGAGTAGTTCGTTCGGCCGGTGTGTAACCTGCGCTTCGAATAAGATCGACTGTCTCTTTCACCGAAGTGGTATGGACAAAATTTGCCGAGGCATGAACATTTTCTTCTTCGAGAACGCCGCCGAAATCATCGGCTCCGAAATTCAGCGCGATCTGCCCGATCTTCTTTCCTTCCGAGAACCAGCTTGCCTGAATGTGAGGGAAGTTATCGAGGAATATTCTGGCAATAGCAATCATTTGGAGATAACGAGTTCCTGTCGCATACGTCGGAATGATTTTTTCGAGCGGAGTATTTCCCGGTTTAAAGCTCCATGGAATATAGGCGGTGAAACCATGATATTCGTCTTGCAGATCACGAATGACCGATAAATGTTCGATGATATCCTCATCTTTTTCAAGATGGCCGTACATCATCGTAGCTGTTGTCTTGTAGCCAAGTTTATGAGCCTCACGCATCACGTTTAGCCAATCCGCACTTGTCCCCTTTTTACTCGATATCTTTTTCTTTACTCGGTCGCTAAGAATTTCAGCACCCCCGCCTGGAATGGAATTTAGGCCTGCTTCTTTTAATTTAGAAAGAACTTCTGGGATCGAAAGTCCGGAAACATTGCTCATTCCAATGATCTCGCTTGTCGAAAAAAAGTGGGGATGGATTTCCGGAACTTCTGCGCGAGTGCGGCGAACCATCTCCGTGTAATACTCAAATGGAATTGCAGGATTTACTCCGCCCTGCAAAAGCACTGTCCTCACACCCCGCTTTGCAGCAGCTTTGAAGCGCGGGATCATCTCATCGACCGAATAGGTATAAGCATCTTTATCACCTTCATGGCGGTAGAACGCGCAGAAAATGCAATCGACGTTGCAGACATTCGTATAATTTGGGTTCGAGTCGATAACGAATGTTACTCGGCGTTGTGGATTTAGCCGAAAACGAACAGCTTCCGCCAATTCCGCGAGATCTAGCAAAGAGGCGTTCTGGAGCAACCAGACACCTTCTTCGGGAGTGAGACGCTCTGAACCATTAACCTTGATTCGAATATTCTGCAACATGTATAAATCTAAAATGATATTGATTGCTTCGCTATTCTCTTGTCACTCATAGCAATGCGATCGTTTGAAGTAAGAGACTCATATTCCATTTCAAACTCCGCCATCGCGGCGTGTTCATCAATGGAAAAACGATAGCGGAATTGGCTGAGATAATCTGAAACTTCCGCCTCGCTCATGCCAACCTTTGCGCCATGCTCTCGACCAAATTCGCCGAAGTGATCGGCAGAATTTGTCAGCGATCTTTCAAGCGATTCAACAATTTCCTTTCTCGCGGTCTCTGGGGTAACTTTTCTTATTACCCATACAGCAAATACAAATGGCATTCCCTTCCACGTGCACCATTCTTCAGCAAGATCGAAAACTTTATCGAAGCCAGTCAACCCTCCGCCATAGGCTTTTTGCAGTGCTTCGTCGCCGATTAGGAGAACTGCATCGTAATCTTTGTAGCTATGGGACGGATTGGACTTATCGTACCTATGGAATAGGTAATCCGAAATACCGAATCGCTTTTCCAATAACACGCGAAGCAACTCAACGCTCGTTGAGGTTTCCGCTGAAATGCATATTCGTTTACCGGCAAGTTCCGCCCAATCAAATTTACTGAAAAGCAGCACTGAATTTGCTTTGCCCTTCACAGCAACGCCATAATCGAGCCTTTCAAAGTCATCGCTCATCGTCATATAATCCCGGAGCGACATCGGGCCTGCAGCTACGCTCCCCTGCTCGGCAAGTTTACCAAATACTCTCGGGGCAAGTGGAACAAGCTTTACAACGGTTGAATAATCAGGGAATGAATTGTAAAATGGCACAGAATTCAGATAAGGCATCTTGCTCACAACCGACCATTCGGGCTTTGGATAGATCGTGATTGGATTATACCATATATCCCGTTCGACGGGAAGTTTCCCAGCATCATGGATGATCGAGATCAACTTACCTTTTGCAAGTTCCATTGGACTGATCGCACCGGCATCGTGTGCGATGCGCTCTTCACCAACGGTTCCATCCATATCGTCAGCCCCAAAATTTAGTGCAATGGTCGCAACTTCTGCCGTGAGCATCACCCAGTATGCTTTAATATGGGGTACATTGTCGAGCATAAGTCGCGAGACTGCAATGGTCTTCAGATCATCTATCGCACTCGTGAAATCATTGCGAGTCTTTATCCCAGTATTACCGGGCTGAAACGCAAGTGGAATGAACGAAAGGAATCCGTTCGTCTCATCCTGGCATTCGCGAACACGGAGCATATGTTCGACGCGCTCCTCGATCGTTTCAATATGCCCATAGAGCATGGTCACATTCGACTGAATACCAAGACGATGTGCGGTCTTATGAACATCGAACCATGTTTTTGCGCCGATCTTCTGCTTGAATAATTCCTTCCGAACCCGCTCTGAAAAAACCTCTGCCCCCCCGCCTGGCATCGTGCGAAGTCCGGCTTCCTGCAATTCACGAAGCACCTGCTCGTGCGATTTCTTAAACTTTTTCGAAAAATAGTCTATCTCAACCGCAGTAAAAGCCTTTACATCGACATTCGGAAACTGCGTTTTGATCGTTCGCACCATGTCGATGTAAAACTCCCACGGCCATTTCGGATGCAACCCGCCGGTGATATGAACCTCGTGCAGATCCGGACGCAATTTCGAAAGCATTTCAGCAATCGTCATCTCATAGGCTTCCGGCGAATCCGGTTTGACAGCAAAATCACAGAATTTGCAGGAAAGAACACAGATATTTGTCGGTTCGAGCTTGCGGTTCAGCACAAAATACACGCTGTCACCAGACTTTGCGCGAGCAACTTCATTCGCCATACGTCCGACACCGATAAGGTCGTCAGATGCGTAAAGTGCCAGAGCATCTTCTTTCGAAAGCCGCTCGCCCGAGCGCACTTTGTCCCAGATAGAATACAGAAGGTTATCTCGGAAGGTAAATGAGGTGGATGAAGTCATGAAGTGACGTGAATTTGCTATTAATGGCAATAGATAACTATTAACAACATCATAATAGAATGCGCTCCTGGAATCCAAGCGAGTAATCGAAAGTTGTAATTTCGTCTATAATTGCCCCGCGCCCGAAATGCTGTTCAACTCCACGGAATTCGCGATCTTTTTTCCCGTAGTAACGGCGCTGTATTTTCTCGCCCCTCACCGATTTCGTTGGATGCTGCTTCTTGCAGCAAGCTGCGTCTTTTACATGGCTTTCATTCCAAAGTATCTTCTCATTCTTATTTTCACGATCATCGTCGATTATATTGCAGGCATTCGGATCGAGCGCTCGCACGGTATCAAGAGGAAATGGATGCTTGTTCTCAGCATTGTAGCTAATGTTGGGGTACTAGCAATTTTCAAGTACTTCAATTTTGTCAACACGAATCTTGCCTCCATCGCCTCCCAATTTTCATTAAATTATCCTGTCCACAATCTTGGCTTTTTGCTTCCCATCGGCCTTTCGTTCCACACCTTCCAAGCCATGAGCTACACGATCGAGGTATATCGCGGCAATCAAAAAGCAGAACGGCACTTTGGTATCTATGCGCTCTACGTGATGTTTTATCCCCAGCTTGTTGCTGGTCCCATCGAGCGGCCTCAAAATCTGATCCACCAATTTTACGAGCGACACTACTTCGATTACCAGCGAATTACAGCAGGACTCAAACTAATGTTTTGGGGGCTTTTCAAGAAGATCGTCATCGCCGATAGGATCGCAGCGCTGGTGAATCCGATCTATAATGATCCAACCCATTATCACGGGATTCAGCTTATTCTTGCATCTTATCTTTTTGCGTTTCAAATCTTCTGCGATTTTTCAGGTTATTCGGATATAGCGATCGGGGCTGCTCAAGTGATGGGATTTCGATTAATGAAAAATTTCGATGCTCCCTATTTCGCAAAATCTATCGATGAGTTCTGGAAACGCTGGCATATTTCGCTATCGACATGGTTCCGCGACTACCTTTATATTCCTTTGGGCGGCAATAGAGTTGCAGTACCACGCTGGTATTTCAATTTGTTCCTTGTTTTTTTAGTCAGCGGATTATGGCATGGCGCGAACTGGACGTTTGTGATCTGGGGTGCTCTGCATGGTAGCTACATCATTCTCTCGAATGTAACAAGGACACTTCGCGCACGAATGGTCTCCTTTGTGGGACTCAATAAGATTCCTCGTCTTCACAATGCCTTGCGGATGCTCATCACATTCCATCTCGTCGTGTTTGGCTGGATATTCTTCCGGGCACATTCACTACACGATGCACTATATATTATAACCCATTCGTTCTATGGAATTAAAGATAGCATCACGACTTTTGGCGCTGCATTCAATTCAGAAGAACTTGCCATCGCCATTTTTTCTATTGGGTTCCTCGAAGTGATCCATGCTATGCAGAGACGACTTGGAATGCGTGTATGGTTCCATACGAAGCCATGGTACTATCGGTGGGGGATTTATTATGTGATGGCCACTGCGCTCATTCTGTTCGCACAAAACGATGCACAACCCTTTATCTATTTTCAATTTTGAACGATAATCTACTCACGGATAAAGTCGATCGGAATAGCAACCCACGTTTGCTTCTCGTTCTATTGTCGAAGGCTATTCTTCTTTTTACACTTGCCGCGATCACGGTGCATTACACGGGAAGGTTGCTTTGGCCTTATGAAGCAAGTTATTACTTTGACCGTCATGATTCCTGGGTTGAGCGGTTGCAGGCTCTTCCAGAGATCGTGTTTCTCGGAAGCAGTACGGTTTTGTTCGGCGTCAGCCCATCCATTGTCCAACAGCAATTAGATTTACCCAATGCCTCAGTTATTGATCTGGGTTTCGAGGCACGATCACCCATTGTCTCCGACTATGTATGGAGCCATGAAAAACAGACTCTTTCAAAGTCCAAGATCGTGATCTATGGCCTTGATCCGTGGATCTTCTCGGATGTCTATTATGGTTCGGATTATTTTGCTACACTACATTTCTCACTTTTCCAGGCATTTTATCAAGCCGTACATCCATCGGATCTGAAACATCTGAATTTGGCGGCCTTTGGTGGTCCTTCATTCTTAACAGTACTTCATGGCCTGCTTACCTATCAAGCGAGGTTAGATCAGCCTATTCCACAAATTCCTGATGATTACGGTGGAAGGATTCTTCAAGGCAGACCATCCAACTATTCGCGAGCAGCGCGGATTCGAGAATATTTTGGCTCATACCCAATCTATGGCATTTCCGATCTTTATGTAGAACGATTTGCTGAACTCAAAAAACAGGTTGAGGCATCGGGTGCAACATTTCTTCTTCTACTCCCTCCGAAACGAGCCAAGTGGTCCGAAAGTTATCGGGGTGACTGTGCCGACATCGATTCCGATTTAGTATCAAAATTAAATAGTCATCTCGGTCCTGCCAAAGTCTTCGGAAGCTTCGATCTTGTTCCTCCTGCTTTGGAGTCTCAGTATTTTCAAGATGACTTCCATTTAGGAGAAGCTGGACAGCGTTTCTTCAGCCACTGGATCGCTTTACATTTGAAAGAGGCTTTAGCGAAACCGCCAGAAAAAATTCGTCCCCTGGCATCTTATTGAATTGATGAAATTTAATGGATAAAAAACATTACCCAGCCTTAGACGGACTCCGTGGCATAGCAGCATTGATGATCGTGGCTCATCATTCCTCGCAGTCTTACGTACTAACGAGCACGTTTGACAAAGCATACCTGCGTGCTACCACTCCGTTGTGGATTGGTGTCGATCTATTTTTTGTCCTTTCTGGATTCCTAATCACCAATATCCTTCTCGATACTCAAGAGTCACGTAACTATTTCAAAGCATTCTATGGACGGCGGTTTGTTAGAATCTTTCCGCTTTATTATACATTCCTCGCGGTTCTTTTTCTTATTCTTCCAGCTGTTGGCGTTAACTTATCTCCTGATCTCGTGCATGCACAAGTATGGGAGTGGACTTACACATCAAATATCTACGATGCGTTTCATAATTGGCAGGATATTAACATTAACCATTTTTGGACGCTGGCGATCGAGGAACAGTTTTATCTTCTGTGGCCGCTGATCATATTTTATGCCAGCAAAAAATATTTAAAACATGGTGTGATGCTTGCTCTTCTTGTAATACCTCTGCTGCGATGGGGATGCCGCAGTGCAGGGGTTTCAATTATGTTCGCCTATACGTTCACCCTTTGCCATATTGACGGACTTTTGGTCGGCGCTCTTATTTCCATTGCGTTTCATGAGGGACTCATTGAAAAATTGAAGTCATCAAGGCTCTTCTCAAAAATAAGGACAATAGATTGGATTTTAGCATGGTCACTTCTGGCCTTTGTCCTGGTGTATTGCTTCATATTAACCAACAATCAATTTATTTTCATGTTTATGACGTGGACTCCATTCGGTCAAGGCTTTGGCCTGACGTTCGTTAGTATCGTACTTGGTTATTCCGTTCTTCGCGCCGTCTCTTCCGTTCCCAATACATTGCAACGAGTAATGAGCCTGAAGTATCTGCGCGTGATCGGGAAATATAGTTATGCTCTTTATGTGTTACATGCACCGATATGCCATTGGGTAGGAACCTCGTTCCCTATTCCATCCTTCTTGCAAAACCTGTCTCCTGAATGGAGTTTCGCACATAGCATCTATATCATTATCGTTGAATTTATTTTATCCATCCTTGCCTCTGTGATCTCTTGGAATATCCTCGAAAAACACTTTTTGAAATTAAAGAAATATTTCCCATACCAAGATGAAGGAGTGGCGCAATTAGCCTAAACAACAGCTTGATCTTTTAACGAAATTCATAAACTCGAAGCGTATCGAGTAATTTGAGATCATTTGCATCATACGATCTACCAATATCCCAGAGTGGCCCGACACGCTCGAAGATCATTTTTGCGTTCGAACGATCCCGCCAATCAATGCACGAGTCCGTTTCGTTCCAATCAAGCGAATGAGCAGGATTGCATACAATAGCGTAATCGATTTTTGCTCGCTTCCACAGATCTTCACGAGTGGCCTCTGCATCTATCGGCTGGTAATACATGATGGGTGTGATCAAAATACAAGAGTCATCCATTGCCACTCCTTCTGCCGTCACGGTCGAATAAATGCGTGGCACACCTGGATGTCGAGTGTGAATCGTCGCAAGAGCCTCTTTGACTGCCTCGTTATTAGTCGCAGTTATTTTTTCTGCACCGGTTCCAATAGTTGAAGTATCGATCCAATATCGCCAAAGGCCACCTGTCATGCACACAATAAGAGCAATTCTAACAACAATTGTTGATGAACGAGGTAATGTCTTCAGCAGGTATGAAAGAATAAGAATGAACGATAATATGATCGTCGGCAGCACATAGATCAAATATCGTGGCTCGTAATATTCAAGAAAAAGCGAGGGGAAAATTACCAATATTGCACCTATTAACATTCTTTGTGCTGCCGGTTCCATTCCAGATAATCGAATGTTGAATCGAACTCGCGCCCACATCATCGACACAACAATTACAATAGAAATCCAAAGCACAGCAGGCGCCCAGGCATTGACAATAAATAGCCGCCAACTGACATTCGCCATATCGGCCTTCGGATGAAACAATCGCATGATCGGCATTCTTCCAGAAGACCCACTAAACGGACCGAGCAAACTTGAGGAACCGAGTAATATTTCCTGTATCATTAGCAATACTACAAATCCTGCAAGTGCGGCTCCAGCCATCCGAACGATCGACTTTCCATTTCGGAACGTTCCAAGACTCAAGCTGATATAGACAATTAAGAGAAATGTGTGGATCAATATGTGCCCATTCAAAAGCAAACTACAAGGAAATAACAACCCTAAATATATGTCTTTATTGCCAAGCGATTTCTTATCCATTAATGGCAAGCACCCTACGATTATTAATATAGATAAGCCAACAAGGGTATCCGACCTTGCACAATGACTCGTAATAAAAAAACAAAGCGTAGATGCGAAAAGTAGGCAGCCGAAGGCTCGCAATACTGGTGGAACTCGATAGCGTTTTGCTATCAACCAGAGTGCAAGTAAAGTCCATAGTGCAAAGACCCAGGAGACCGTTCTTCCAGCATCAATGGTATGACTCTTGATAAGAAGCAACGGGATACCGTAAATTGTTGCAGTTACATAACAACTGCCGAACAGTAAACCGGAGCACTCGGAGTACGCTGATCCAGGAGCCAATGGATTAATGTAATGAGCGGTATGGATGAAGTGATTAGCTTCCGCCATGAGCCACGTTTCGTCGCCCTGCCACCAATTGAATGAATTTGCGACCGGAGCAATATAAAGATATCGGACATTAGAAATGAGCACAACTGCTGTTAGCATCAGCAGTAGCATAACTGTGAGTCTCGGGATCAGCTTCATCCTAATGTATGCAGTTCCATGAAATCTGGTTACCAATAAACACCCGGCGAGAGGGTTTCATGCACATACCACATTATTCCACTCGTCAGGTGCAAAGCAAAAGCTACACCTACTATTATCGATCCTGGCGACCAATGTCTTGTTGTCGGTTCCTTTATAAATCGCATTATCACAAATCGCATCGAGACAAAAAACCATAGAAAGAGTCCCAATTGTGCTGACCATAAAAAATTTCCATCATACATCCTTGAACCGCTCTCAGCTAATAAATAGGCTTGTGCTGCACCGGCAATGAACATCAATATTCCCATAAGACAATATCGGTCTTTGATAACTTGCTTCCCATAAAGCATCAACACGCTGAGTGGGAACACAGTGGAGAGAATGAACTTCGGGAAAAGATGCACCGACCGATTTGCATAGACCACAAGCGGCGCAAAGATAATGTGAGATTGTCCCATATCGCCAGAACCAGAAGTATACGTGAATAGAAACTGCCATCCAAGTACAAGGATACCAGGAAGTAAGGTACCGGTCGCGATGAATCTAAACTCTCGATAATCTTTTCTATAAATCGGTACGACGCAATATAATGCTGCCACTGGGACTATAACGGTAGCATAATTCGGTTTCATCAATGTCGCAAGAACAATAGTTACAAAGCAATACATAATCTGTCGCGTTGTAACTTTTTGCCCCGTCAATCCTTTAGCAAACATCACGAAGTGCATGAGTGCTATAGGCCGGCAAATTGCGATCGTTGGATTATGATAGACCGTTATTCCGATATAACCAAAGTACATGTCGTGCTTCGACATCGTGAACAAATTTACCGGAGCCACTGTCAAAACCGCCAATGTGAGGGCTACAGCAAGCAGTTTCCACGTTGATTTGGGAATCACTTCATTCCAACATTTCCAGAGGACATCTGCCAGCAATAACTGAAAGAACAGTACAATTCCTGCACCGAGTATGGTATAGCTAAGACTCGGAAGGATCATCGATGCCACAGCAACCAGCATCGGGTAAATGAAGTGTGGAGTCGTGATCGTCCCCGATAGTTTGATGGGATCTATAAACTTTGCATAAAGTAGAAAGTCGTCTGAATTCCCATTCTGCCCACGGATCGTTCCATAAAGGTTCACACCGAAGAGCACCGCTGTTGCGCCCATCAAAAGATACCACTCTCGGGACTTCCAACTTCGCATCGTTACATAAAACTACTTCGTAAGTATCTCTCCGCCACCTTTTCGGACAACGACGGTATGCTCGAAATGCGCGCTGGGCTTACCATCGGTCGTTATCACTGTCCATTTATCTTTCGCGGTCTTGACCTTTGCCGTTCCCATATTGATCATCGGTTCGATCGCCAGCGTCATACCCTCTTGCAGTTCGAGATTGGTAAATCCTTCGGATGGGGATGGAACATAATTCGGCACTTGCGGGTCTTCGTGCAAATGGCTACCAATGCCATGTCCGACGAGTTCCCGCACGACTCCATATCCGTGCATCTCACAATAATCTTGTATCGCTTCGGAAATGTCGAACAACCTTCCACCAACCCTCGCACGCGCTACCCCCATCATCAGCGACTCACGAGTAACGTCCATCAATTTCTGTGTAGCCGGAGCAATTTCACCGACGGCAAAGGTCCATGCGCCATCACCGAACCAGCCATCCTTTTCTGCGCCACAATCAATGGAAATAATGTCTCCATTTTTCAGAGGTTCATTGCTCGGGATACCATGAACCACTGCGCTATTGACCGAAACACACGCTGCATATTGGAACGTGTGGCGCCCAACTTTGTAGCCTTTGAATGCAGGATAAGCTCCCTGCTTCGTAATAAAATTATCTACGGCAACATTCAAATCTAACGGCGTCACGCCGGGCCGAACTAACCCCCCAACATGATTTAAACACTCAGCAACGATGTGCGATGCCTCCCGCATTCGTGCGATCTCCGATTCGGTCTTTATGATGCGGGAAGCATGTCTAAACACGGCAATCCAGGTTTAGTAGCCCCCCACTCCCACGCGTCCCTTGATGCGTCCGGCTTTCATCAGGCCTTCGTAGTTACGCATGGTAAGATGCGATTCCACCTGCTGAAGCGTATCGAGCGCAACGCCTACCATAATGAGAAGGCTGGTACCCCCGAAGAACTGAGCAAAATCACTCGTTACTCCAAGATAGCTCACGAAAGCTGGAAGAATCGCCACGATCGCAAGGAAGATAGCTCCTGGCAACGTGATATGCGTCAGGATATTATCAATGTAATCCGAAGTATGCTTTCCGGGACGAACGCCGGGAATGAATCCACCTTGCTTTTTCATCGTGTCAGCAACATCGCGTGGGTTGAATGCAATAGCCGTATAGAAGTACGTGAAGAATACGATCATCACTGCAAAGACGATCGAATATCCCATCGACCGATAGCTGAAGAAGCTCGTTAGGAAATCACCGAACGCAGTGTTCGGAAAGAATTGCGCGATCGTCGTCGGAATGAAAAGGATCGACTGCGCGAAAATGATTGGCATAACACCGGCTGTATTGATACGCATCGGAATATGCTGCGTAACGCCGCCATAGACTTTCCTACCGATAACCCGCTTCGCATATTGCACTGGGATCTTTCGAATACCCTGCGTCATCAGAACGACGAACGCAACGATACCTACAAAGAACGCCCATAGCACTAATTCCACTATGATATTATGCTGACCGGACTGCACCATCGTTACTTCCGTAAAGATCGCATTCGGGAACCGAGCCACAATTCCGATGAAAATGATAAGAGAAATTCCATTACCGATTCCCCGCTCCGTGATCTGCTCGCCGATCCACATCATCAACATACATCCTGCCGTAAGACAGATGACCGTTGAAATGAGAAAGAAAACCGGACTAATACCGCTTGCAACAAGATCGGGCTGCTTCTGAAGATAGATCGCCATACCCGAAGCCTGACCGATCGAAACCAGCACGGTTCCGATACGCGTCATTTGCGTGATCTTCTTACGGCCATCTTCGCCCTCTCTTTGCAGCTTCTGGAAATACGGAACGACCGCGCCCAAAAGCTGAATAATGATCGAGGACGAAATGTACGGCATGATGCCGAGGCCGAAGATGGCTGCATTCTTGAATGCGCCGCCTACGAACAAGTCGTACAGACCAAATAGTGAATTGCTGGCCGAAGAGCCTTTATCTAATGACGCATATACGATACCCGGAAGGGTAATATGCGATCCAAGACGAACAGCCATCAGGCACACGATCGTAAAAATGATCCTGTCCTTCAGCTCTTCGATCTTGAAGATGTTTCTGAAACTGTCTGTTAATCTGCTCATAAAATTTTTTTCTTGTAGCCGTGACCTTCAGGTCACGGTGTCTATGGCAACATTGGTCTGCGCTTCGCGACCGTGACCTAAAGGTCACGGCTACAATCATTTACTTTGCCACAGCCATTAGTTGTTCCGCGCTGCCCCCTGCTTTTTCGATCTTCTCGACCGCGCTCTTCGAAAGCTTGTGAGCCTGAATGCTGAGCTTCTGAGTCAGCTCACCATCGCCGAGGATCTTAACCGGCATACCCTGCCGATTGATTAGCCCTGCCTCCCATAGCGTATCGGGAGTGATCGTCTGGCCTTTGGGAAGACGGCCATTCGATACGCATATTTCAAGCGTATCGACATTTACGATCTGGTACTCGGTGCGATGTGGAGAGTGGAAACCGAACTTGGGAAGACGGCGTGCGAGCGGCATCTGACCGCCCTCGAAGCCTGCTCTGTACTTATTACCGGAGCGCGACCCCGCTCCGTTCGACCCGCGTGTCGAGGTTTTGCCGTGACCAGAGCCTTCGCCCCGGCCTACGCGCTTTCTGTCTTTATTCGCCCCTACTGCCGGGCGTGGATTGCTAAATGCCATTGTCAAGTATGTTTATTGTTAACTTTCGCGGAGTTTTCACTCTCCGCTCGCTAATTCGCATGATCGCTCATGCGAGAGCGGAGGATAACATAAATGAGCCGGGTTTGTTCCGAAGTTGGACTTTAACCACATGCCTTTCATGCAGGCAACCGATAAATTATATACTTTGTGTCCGGAAGCTATTCATGGGCACCTATTTCCGAATGAAAGTGTCGCTTTTGCAAAAACGCATTTGTACTTCATAATCACCCTCGATTCCGAGCTATTTTCGCCGCTTTCTTTCAGACAGCGCAAAATTTTTCGGCATTTGTGTCCGGAAGCCAGTTCCCGACCGCTTTTTCACCCTTCTGCTTTCCGCAATAAATGGAGCCTGCCTGAGCTTGTCGAATGGGTGCTTGGAACGCGAAAAACGCATTTGTTTTTCATTAACTTATGGAGTACTCCATCGAACTTTTCATTAATTTCATAGAGAAAACTATGTTCCCGATTATCAATGAACTCCCGCACCAAGCATCGCCGACGATGCGCCCGTTTCATCTTTCATACTTCATCTTTCATCTTTTCCCCAAGAAGGTGCCTATCACCGCACTTCCAAATATACTACATCCAAAACCCAAAAGCAAGCGGTTCGCGAAAATAGAGAAAATTTCTCCCGCGTAGGTCGGTGCTTCCAGCCCGACGCCCCTCATCTTTCATCTTTGCCCGGAGGGAGTGGCCGGAATTAAATGAGCACATCTCAGTCCACGGCTTTTTAACCGGGCAGCATTAAGTTTTCGTATTTTTGTGGTATGATTCACGAATTGGAAGATAAATTTCAAGAAGAGCCGATGAAAAAAATAATTTTTGTTTTTTGTTTTTTAGCAATATCTACAATATCTTTTTCTCAAGGAAAGATTGACCTGACAAAATATAAGTCAATGACTTATAGTGAATTAATAAATGATACACATGACATATGGTTTACCGGAAAAAGATTCCTAACGTACGATCGTAGTTGGAATTGCTGGGTAGATGTTAAGACTGGAATACATTGGGGCAATTGCTATGGATTTATCCGGTTGACAGACGGTGATCGTGGTACAATAAAAATAACAAGAAAAAAACTTATGAAAAATAAAGATGGAACGTACAATTTACCAGGTAAAGGAGAGATCGCTTATACTGGAGATGATCCAAGAAACCCCAAAAATAGGAGTAAAATTGATCCGCCAATGGATAAAGCAAATCCGAACCAGCCGAAACAACCCGTGGAAACAATTCCCGATCCGTTATCAGAATTTAGAAAAGAGTTTGGGGATCTTACTATTCAGCAGTTTGGAGACTACTGGCAAGATGTATCAAACCCCGCTAATAAGTTTGTTTATCGTAACCATCACTGGAGACGAGCTGTTTATGATGAGAGTTGTTTCTGCTGGAACTAAGATTTCCGACGAACGGAACCTTATTTTTCACTGGCTTTTTCTAATACATTATGGAACAACTCAATTTCAAAGGACCATTTCCACTTTTCGGCAAAGGCTCCATCCTCAAAGACTCTGAGGTGATAGAAGGCATTTATCTATGGACCGTTCTGGTTGGAGAGGTTTACAAGATCCATTACGTTGGCTCATCCAACAATATTATCCGCCGCTTGAGGGATGAGGTCAATAATGTAATTACACTTAGGTGGACTGCCTATGACCCGATTAAAATAAAAACCGGATGTTTGGATGCCATTTTTACACCTGATGGGACAGCTAACTCTGACTATGTGAGACGCTACTTTCAAAACCCAATCAAAGTTCTCGACAGCCACTTTGAGTATCTCAAGGCATGCGAAATATTTCACGCGACCCCAAAGGATAATAAGCTAAAGCTCAAGGACATTGAGCATCGGTGCATATATGATGCGCGGGCTGAAAAATGTTCGGGAAAATTTCTGGACAACACGAGCCCTTCTGGGAAAAACCGCCCCAACGAACTACAGATCGCATACAACTTCACGAAAGGAAACGTGAATCTTGTTTCTAGAGGGTGATTAGGAAGACAACCGCTTATTTCTTCTTTGCACTGTGTCTTCGCGCAACTCTTTTCCGGCGAATTTAATACACAACACGGAACAATTATCCCGCGAAGCCGATTAACACAATTCCATTTTATGAAGTACTCATCCATCAGCCAAACGAACCGCGCCATGCATCGCATGAGCGTATGGCATTGCCATGCCATCCCGCCGGCTGAATTCCACTCATCGAGTACGCGTACCTAAATACCCACGCTTAACGATTTGGAAAAGGCCGGCAATTTTGCCGGCCTTTTTTTATTCATATAAAACAATCACATATCAATAGATGACAAACAACAACACATCCATCATCACGGTGGACACATTCGAAACACTATTCAAACGGAGGAACCTCACATGAAACAACGTATCGCCCTATCGATCAAGCTGTTCGGTAGTTTGGTCTTACACTCCGGCCCCGCCAAGCACATCGAGGACTTCACGCCCGTCCTCTACACCGAAAAGCGCATGGTGCGGGTAACCGCCCAACCTCGCCACCGCTTGATGACCTACAGCGTCATTCGCGGCGAGAAATTGCAATTTTCGCTCCGTCATTCGTTCCATCAATTACATCATTGTTGGCAACGATGTATAATGCGACTGAACTTTAGCTTTTAAACGCATTTCTGCCCCTCGTAATAGAGGGGCAGAATTAATCTTCCCATAAGTTCATGCTTTTTCCTGTAGCGTGTCTATAAATTTTCTTAGTGCATTAATCGTTGTTTGCCGATCTCTACTCGATATTTTTCCCAGCCTCCGCAAGACAAACGACTCGTGTGTTGTCGCTAATTTGAGAAGACGAACGTTCGATGGAATATTAAGGGCTGCTTCCTTCCAATCGATAAGAATGATGTCCGTCGGAAGCTCCGGAATCTTACTTGTTATACGCGCAACGAGGAGATCGCCATGTAAATCCTGCGCGATAACCAAACCGGGACGCCGCTTTTCCGCATTTCGATCCGAGAAGGGAAAATCTACGAGGACAACATCACCGAAACGGTATACCTCCATTCAATCAAAGCAGATCGTAAGCTGAATCGCCTTCGGCGTCGTCCTTAAAAAAATTTTCCAAACCCAAACGAATCCACGCCTCTTCATCCAGGGCTTCGTGGGCCTCTTTGAACGGCGTAACAACCACCGCAACTTTCTCCCCCTTCTTAAAAGGAAGCGAAAGAACGATTTTCCCATCGTTATTAATAGTGGCTTCTGTACTGTAGGTATGCATGATATAGAGAACGGCCTTATAATAATGCAAGTGCCCGTAATTAACTTTAATAGCGAACCCCGATACCCCTCCTGCTGTTAGGTGCGCCCGAAAGCAGAAGCATAAGGGCGCTTAGTCTCAGCTGGTTTAGAGCGTCTCGTTTACACCGAGAAGGTCGGGGGTTCGAATCCCTCAGCGCCCACAGGTCAGTTAAGAATTATGAATTGAGAATTGGGGAAGGGACGTATGATCCCTCCCTTTCCCCATCCCATAAATCCCGATCATCTCATAAATCCCGGTTCTGTCCCCTTAGTACACCTCCAAATACCGATCCAGCTCCCACTGAGTAACGGACATCCGGTACGAATCCCACTCCGCCGTCTTCGCTTCGACGAGCTTTTCTACGCAATAACTTCCCAGCGCCGCGCAGATCACGGGATCTTTTTGCAGCTCCTCGATCGCTTCCATTAGATTTTTCGCAACGGTGGTGATCCCCCGCGCGGCCGCCGTTTCATCGGTGAACTCGAAGATATTCTCCTCAACTGGTGCGGGAGCTTTCATCTTGTTCTCGATGCCGTCCAATCCCGCCGCAAGCATAACTGCAAATGCGAGATACGGATTCGCCGATGGATCCGGACAACGGAGTTCCGCTCGCACGGCTTTCTCGCGTCCCTTCGTGATGCGCGGAATGCGAATGAGTGCAGAACGATTACGCTGTCCCCACGCAACATACACCGGCGCCTCATATCCGACGACAAGACGTTTATACGAATTCACCGTCGGATTTAAGATCGCGTTCATTGCGCGAATGTGTTTTAGCTGTCCTGCGATGTAACTTTTCGCAAGATCGGATAGCTGGTACTCGCCTTTCGGATCTTGCATTAAGTTCTTCTTGCCATCCGGTGTGAAAAGCGATTGATGCACATGCATTCCCGATCCATTAATTCCCGCGATCGGCTTCGGCATAAACGTGCAATGCAGATCGTACTTCATCGCAATGGATTTCAGCGCGTACTTCATAATGATGACAATATCCGCGCAGCGCAGCGCATGGTCGTACTTGAAATCAATTTCGTGCTGACCGACCGCTACTTCATGGTGCAGTGCCTCAACATCGATGCCCATTTCATAAAGCGCAAAACTCATCTCTTTTCGGATTTCGGAAGCAATATCCGTCGTCTGATCGAAATAGCCGGCAGTATCGTGCGGCAGCGCTTTAAGCGAGCCATCCGGGCCACGCTTGAAGAGGAAAAATTCCAGTTCCGGGCCGGTATTGAACTGATAACCCATATCTGCAGCGCGTTTTAGCTGGCGTTTCAGTATTCCACGCGGATCGCCTTCAAATGGAGTTCCATCCGGCATGTAAACATCGGCAATGATAAGCGCCGTCACCGCGCGCGTGCCTTTCGACCACGGAATGACGGTGAATGTATCAAGATCGGGCTTCAAATACATATCCGATTCGGAAATGCGGGCAAAGCCTTCGATCGAAGAGCCATCGAACCAGACGTTCTGTTCGATCGCATCTTCCAATTTAGAAACGGGAATGGTTAACGCCTTCATCGCACCGAGTAAGTCGGTGAACATGACGTTGATGAATTCTACTTTCTGTTCTTTCGCAAGCGACAGTACTTCGGATTTGGTCATGACTGTGATTTATGTGATTGGAATGATGGATTATGATGGATTGGCTAAAACTTGTGATGTCATTACGATAGCTCTTCTATCGGCAGCGCCATGGTTTCTTTATACGTATTGAGCACGACGTTCGTGCGCGTTTGCTTTACGCCCGGCCACTGCTGAATTTGTGAAAGCAGCCGTTCGAGCGTGGATGTATTCCATGTTCGCGCTTTCACGAGATGGGAACCATCGCCGGTGATCGCGTGAACCTCCATGATCTCCGGATGTTTTTCCGCAGCGCGTAAAAATTCCGGATATTTGCTGCTCGATTCGACGGTCACCGTTATAAAAACTGCGACATCTAATCCCGCCATTTTGGGATTGAGCTTCGCGTAAAATCCTTCGAGGAGCCCCCGCTCTTCGAGCTTGCGCATTCGCTCGCTCACTGCCGGCAGCGACATCCCCACTTCCTCCGCGATCTCATTGCGCTTGGTACGACCCTTGAGCTGCAGCCGTCGAAGCAAAGTGATGTCCGTTTGATCGAGGCCGAGCGATTCTATAGCCGGAATATTCAGCTTTTTGCCACGCTCGACGCTGTTTTTATGTTCCATGATGTATCTTTGTAATACAAAGATACGAACTTTCATAAGTAAAGTCAAGTGATAATAATTATTTAATAAGTAATGTGGATAACTTTATAGACCTTCGTTCCGATACTGTTACAAAGCCAAGCATTGCTATGAGAAAAGCAATGGCTGAAGCTCCCGTCGGCGATGATGTTTTCTCCGAAGACCCAAGCGTTCGAGAACTCCAGGAAGAAACAGCTGCTCTTCTCGGTAAGGAAGCCGCGCTTTATGCACCCTCTGGATGCATGGCAAATCAGCTTGCGATCGCTGCACACACAACTACTGGCGACGAGGTGATTCTCGAAGCTGACGCACACATCTTCAATTACGAAACGACCGCCGCGAGCTATCTTTCTCGTGTGCAGCTTTATCCGGTCAAAGCAACAGATCGCGGTTTGCTTTCTGCCACCGATATTCAGCCTGCCATTCGTGAGAAAGCATACTATATGCCGATCACGCGAGTCATCGCTATTGAAAATACTCACAACCGCGCAGGAGGCACAGTTTACCCTATCGAACGCATTCGTGAAGTAAGTGAACTCGCTCGCACCAATGGAATTATTATGCACTTGGATGGCGCTCGCCTTTGGAATGCGTGTGCTTATTCCGGTTTATCTCCCAAAGATTATGCCGATCATTTCGAAACGGTTTCTGTCTGCTTTTCGAAAGGACTTGGCGCGCCAGTTGGCAGTGTGCTCGTCGGATCGAAAGAATTTATTAAAAAAGCTCATCGCTTCCGAAAGATCTGGGGTGGTGGAATGAGGCAAGCGGGAATTATTGCCGCTGGTGCACTTTATGCTCTCAAAAACAACCGCGAACGTCTTGTTGAAGATCATGCAAATGCGCGGCGATTCGCAGAGATTATTTGCAATGAATCAAAAAATGTTAAGATCGACATGACGCGGCTTGAAACGAACATTGTCCTGCTCAAGATCGAAGGTGTAACCGATTTAGGTCGCGCTATTGGAATGCTCAAAGAACGCGGCGTCCTGCTTTCACTTGGTTCACATGGATTGCTCCGCGCTGTTACCCATCTCGATGTTACCATGGAACAGTGCGAGCGAGCTGCTAAAGAAGTTGTCGCATTATTCGGATGAAACTGAAGTGGACTGGAGAATGGAACTCCGCGCAGCCCGTGGAGCGCACTGCATTCATTCTGGTCGCCGTTGCTTCCCTTCTGAATGTTTTCCTCGGGCTTCTTAATTATCCCGTCATCGGACACGATGCGTACGGTCACTTAAACTACCTCGATCAATTTACGCGGCTCGTTTCAGCGGCCAACGCATACCCGCGCTGGCTGCCTGACTCCTTCGGCGGATTTGGAGCACCTACATTTTATTTCTATGCCCCGCTTGTCTATTGGGTGGCAAGCGGCTTTCATGCAATTGGTTTTGCATCGCCCTCGGCGCTTTACCAGGTTGTTGAACTTGCATTTTCATTTCTATCACTTACTACCAGCTTTATTCTTCTTCGACAATGGAGTGAGAAACTACTCTTCTCAATAACCGGCGCACTTTTATATTCCTTCCTTACCTATCATTTTTGCGATGTCTATGTCCGCGATGCACTTACAGAACATGCGGCACTTACTTTCCTTCCACTTGTCTTCCTGCGGTTCCCAAACAAACTCCAATCTATTTCTATCCTTACGATCGGATGGACAGGGTTACTTTTGACCAATCTTCCAGTCACTTATCTTGCTGTTATCTCGATTTTTGTAGTGACAATTGCGAATCGTTCATATAAAGAAATACCAACGCACGTCATTTCTTGTGTTATCGCAATTGCAACTACTGCGATCTATCTCTTCCCGGCATTTGGCTTGCGTGGTCTTATTCATCAGCGGCATCTGTTCGATATGCCGATGCGAACCAGCCAATATGGCTTCGCACTGCTCGACCTGTTTCATGGTCATTTCGATTGGTTACGAGTGTTGAGCATTGCAACGATCATTGCCGGTGTGATCGCATTTATTATTCTCATCAAGAATTCAGACGAGGGATCAAGAGCATGGAAATGGCTGATCGCGGTTGCAGTTTTTTTTCAAATACCATTCCTCAGTGCGCCGTTATGGCATATCATTCCCGGAATGCCGTTCGTGCAATTCTCCTGGCGTTGGAATGGCGTGATGCTTCTTGCCATTGCAGTAATTTATAGTAAAGATAAACGTAACGCCATGAGTTGCGTTCTCATCGGACTTGCACTTGTTACCATCCTTTCGGAGCTTACACTTTCTCGCAATCTCTTCGTACGGCCACCGCTGCCTATTAATTCGTTCCGGGTGGACGGACCGGAATATGCTCCGAAATGGACATCGAACGATCCCAACGAAGTGATCGGAATCGCGCAGCGCAGGATGAGCGATCCGCCAGCCATTCTTCTTGGACTAACAGCGCCAACAGATTCTATCATCCTTATTTCGAAAACACCGACCCAATGGAACTTCTCTGCAAATGTATCTAGAATTACATCCGTCCGATTTCATCAATTCTATTGGCCGTATTGGAAGCTGTATAAAGATTCCTCCGAAATTCCTCTCACGCCTGATGCCAATGGCTTTGCAGCAGCCGAACTTCCCGTAGGGCAATATACGGTTAACCTAAAATTAGAAAGATCCCAGTACGAAATAGTCGGACAAACGGTAAGCTCCGTTGGTTTAACCGTACTTGCAATGCTTCTCCTTCTGACGGGTTATCGCTCAACCACAAAACGCCGCGTGAATACTTCTGCGCCAGAAGAAACTCTCATAAAATAAATCCCTGCCAAAATATTCTCTGTATCGACATGGATCGAATGCTCCCCTGCCCCCATTTGTCCTTCGTCAATTGTTTGTGCGACATTTCCAACTGCATCAAATATTTCAACATGAACGGATGATGGCTTTAGAAGGGTAAGGACTGAAATAATTTCAGTCCCAGCAGGGTCTGGAACTGGATCGGAAAGGCTGGAGTGGATTTGATCTGATAAAGAAGAAACGCCACTCATGGGGCCGGTGTAAGCGATCCGATATATTACCCCTTCCTGATCGTCCGAAACATAGAGCGCACTATCGGCTCCTTCAATAATAGAAACAGGACGGCCAAAATAGTGGGAAGTATTAGAATCGGCATTTGCTCCGAGCACTTCAAACCCATTCACGAAATCGGTTACACGGGCGTTTTTACCATTGGTATCTGCCCACATGACCGTTACGCGCGGCGGCGCGGGCGGAGTACGATCCCACGAACCATGGTAGCACTGGAAGATCGCATTATGGTACATCGCCGGAAATTTCGTTCCGCGATAGAAATGTAATCCTAATGGCGCGGAATGTGCGAGCACTTCGGCAATGGGGCCATCGAACGTCTGAACAATACTCGTATCGAGATCCATCATAAGTGGATTCCGCAAACGAAAACCATAGCACCACGGCCAGCCATAATTCGCGCCTTCGCACACAAGATAAATAGATTCCGAGGGGATATTCGCTGTAAGTTCCGTTCCCGCACCGTACAAATTATCCATCCCATTATTGTTCACCCACAATGCCCCCGTTCTTGGATCGATGTCCATCCCAACCGGATTTCGTGTTCCGCGGGCAAACGTGCGGTAACCCGATCCATCCGGATTCATCTCCACGATCTGCGCCCGTTGAGCAAGGTCGGTAGTGTCGATATTACCCGCTGAACCAACTTGCAAATAAAACTTATTTTTAATGGTATCGATCGTAAAATTGCGGGACGTATGCGATCCGCCGCCCGGGAACGTTGCGATCTGCACTTTGCTCTGCATTACACGGCTAAGGCCGTTCGTTATGATATGATACAGTGTGGACTGATTCGAGACATACAGTTCTCCTTTGTAAAAGCCAATGCCATGTGGATCTCCGAGACCCGATGCAACAACGATCGTACTATCGGGAACCCCATTGTGATTATGATCGGGCAACGCATAAACATTCCCATTGTAGGCCGTCGCATAGATCACGCCATCCGGTGAGCAAGCCAGACCACGGCAACTCGGAATTCCACTTGCGAAAACGGTCATCGTAAATCCCGATGGGATGGAAATGTTCTGGGATGTGCCATTCACAACGATAACGGTATCGCGCAACATCGGCGGCGGCGCTTCCAGTGTGCGGGTGCTATGCGGCTGTTGCTGCATCACCCACGCCGCGAGGCTACAGCCATCCGTTTGAGCTTTGGCGATCGAAGGAACAATGATCTCACGTAGGCAGCTAAACAGTATCAGAAAACACAACAACTGCGTCCGTACAGCTTTTAAATCCCGTCCCAAAATGATATGTGGCATAAAATGAGAACAGCTATCTCATCACAACAATTTTCGCAAAATTTTGCTGGTCCCCACACCTCAATCGGCATTCATAAATCCCAGGCTTGAGATTCAAAGCATCGAGGGCTGCCTCATGCGTACCTATCGTTTCATACTCACCAATCAGATGCTCCATCGCTTCGTGTCCCAAAGGGTCATAGAGATCGATCGTGACCTCGCCGGAATGATCGAGTGTATAATAAATAGTCGATTTGGACGCAATCGGATTTGGAACTATGGAAAAAGAAATCCCAGCACTTGTTGAATGACGAGCAACATCATCGTTAGCAAGTACCGCCCGGAATAATCCGCACGATGATGTTCCGGCAAAAACTGCTCCATTACTAACACCGATAGTTAGTACCGTCGTAGTATCAGGAATACCCTGCATATCCCGCACCCACAGATCGCCCATATTTGTCGAGCGATAAAGGCCATCCGACGCCGCAACAAAAATAGAATTACCGCTCGCAGCCAATGCAATAATATACGCATTGGTGATCCCATTACTTGCGGGAGTCCATGTTGCTCCACTATCGGTCGAGCGAAATACTGTGTCATAATGGGTTCCAACGAACATCGTCGTTCCGCAGGCGGCAAGTGCGTGAATAAAATTCTTTTTCGGAAGTCCCCCACTTGAGGACGACCACTCATCGCCATTATTTGTCGAGCGATATACGCCATTGCCATGCGTTCCGGCAAATAGAATTCCACCGATCGCACAGAACGCGTGGATATCCCAAAGATAAATTCCATTATTGATCTGTTGCCAACTCATTCCCTGGTCGCTTGTCCGATAAATACCGCTATCGAGCGTTCCGGCAAAAATAGTCCCACTATTATCGAAAAGCGTGTAATCATAGTCCACAGCGCCGGTAGCAATATGATCCCAAGTCGTTCCGGAATTTTCGGAACGATAAAGCCCTTCGATAAATGTTCCGGCTATCAGCGATTCTCCCTTCGCCCATAATGCAGAAGTGCTCGGCATGGATAAACTTCCATTCATCGGTACCCATGTGATGCCATTATCTAATGAACGATAGACTCCGCTATCTGCCGTTCCCGCGAATATCGTGGTTGAATCGACCGCAAAGCAATTCACCGCCCCCACCGATGGCCCGACCACATTCACCCATTGCAGCGACTGTGCCTGAACGGTCGCTACAAATCCAAGAAGTAAAATGGGGATGCCGAATATAAATCGCTTGCTCACGTAGGAATGTTGAATAATCAATGCTGATAGACACACACAACCACACAAAAGAATCCACAGGTACTCCGAATTGACCTACTCAGTGCTCGACGACAATCTTGATAGAAGAGGCGTTATCTCCGGCAACCAGCCGGCATTCATATATTCCTGAGACAAGATTGCGAACATCTATTGGAGTTTCGTGCTCACCAGCATCTTGCCATTCGCCGGATATCGGCTGCATCACCTCGCGGCCGAGAGGATCGAAGATGGAAATTGTAATGGCACAATTCTGAGTGACAGAATAATGAATACTTGCTGAAGATGCAAGTGGGTTTGGATAAATCTCAAACTTGCTTTGATGGGCTGTAGATTGAGATGAAGTTACGCCTGAAAAGGCAGGCAATGTTGAATGAAAGATACCGCCCGAAGTTAGAGCAGCATATATTTCCCCCGAACCGATGGCAAGAGCGCTAATATCGAGGCTCGGAAGCCCATCATTAAAAGCTTGCCATCTCACTCCGTAATCTGTGGATAAAATTATTCCACCATTCGCTGAAGCAGCAATTGCGATGCTATCTTTCGTAACAATATCTGCATCCTCGAATCCACTAACCAAAGTCCATGTTATTCCGAGATCAAAAGAGCGATGTACTCCTGTTAACGTGCCCATCAAAATAGCTCGACCAGAAACTGCAACTGAATTATTTCCACTATCTATAAGGATTCCTCTCGACCAGGTGATTCCAAAATCTGTTGAGACGATCAGGCGAGGACTTATTCCTGAGTCAATAAGTGCAACTACAAGGCTGTCATTCAACACTGCCCATCGGGCTATTTCCAAATTATTGATAAACACATCCGAATCCAAAACCTGCCATCCGATTCCATCTCCCATTGATCGGTATAGACCATCACCAAACAACGAACCAGCGAATATAAGACCAACCTTATTAGCTAGCACTTCCATACCATATGGTAAAATTCCACAACTATCCCAATTGATACCCAAATCGGTTGACTTATTGAGAACAATCGCGTCGGTAAAATAAAGCTCCGGTGTTGTGGCAAACCACGTCGAATCCCGGAGAGCAAACGAAAAAGGCTGAGAACTTCCAACACTACCATTCGTCTGACTCCAATTCCCTCCATCATCCGTCGTGCGAAATACACGATTATTAATAATTGCGACAACTACCTTGCCATTCGTAGCAAGAAGTGAAGCCGTATCTTTACTCATAAGCTCCCACTTCGCAGTTTGCGCACGCAAAGAACCCACGCCTAACGCGACGAAAATAGAAACAAATAGAAGCTTACGCATGAGATTATTGAACGCCAGCTATTGACCCTAAAAACACAACAAATAAGACAGAACCGCGGGGTGAATGGTTCTTTGGATCGTTCGCTCTACTTAAATAAATGAAGCTGATCGAGCGCTTTGTTCAGGATGTTCGGTTTCGAGCGGAACGAATCAATCGCGTTATTAATGGCTGCCGCCTTTTGCTGAATCACTACCGGGTCGGCATCGGTAACAGGAATTTGTGGTAAGGTCGTGATATTCCTTGTGGCCGCAGCTCTGACGGCTGTATCTTTCGAATGCTGCGAAGCATGGTTAAGAGCTTCGAGTGCTGTTATTCGTTCCGATGGAGGGGCAACCGCCGCATAGGCCGAAACGAGGTTCACTAATGATACATCGAACTGATCGGACTGAAGTGTCATGATCTGAAGCGCCAGTTGGCGTTCCGTCGGATTGCTGCTGGTCAAATGTTTGATATAGGATTCAACCAGCACGCTTTTAGCTTGCTCCTCTGCTATCTTTTGATCTTGCGCGCGCTGCTTATCTTGATTGCTGCTATTGGCATAGTTGAACCACGTCCCAAGCACCAAGAGTAGAACGGGCATGATAATTTTCGAAATAACATCGAGAACTTTTTCGGCATCCAGTTTGAGAGTTCGCTCTACTTTTGTAATATCTGCCATAGCCTTGGAAATTATGTGAGAAAAGAATGATGATTAAAATTGATACAATGCTGACACATTTCCACAATTTTCATGCCGAGGGGCAAAAAAAGTGGTTCAGCCAATGTTAAGCAACCACTACGTTCGTCCTGATTTTCGGCGCATGGAGTAGCGTTTGGAGCACGACACAATATTTTTCCGTCTTTTCGTAGAGCGATTGTAACTCCTCAGAAGTAGCTTTCGGAGCATCCACGTGGAAGTGAAGCCGAATCTCTTCAAAGCCAACAGCAACCGGTGCTATACCAAGCGTGCCACGGAGATCGAGATCACCCTCGACTGTCACACGAATTTCGGTGGTCTCGATCTGCATAGAGGCTGCAACCATCTGGCAGGTGATCTGCGCGCACGCTGCCAACGCTCCCAGAAGCAGATCGCCAGAACATGCTCCACCACCACCGCCAACGCCTTCGTGTGCATAGGCTTCCTGGATCGCACGACCGAGATCGACGGAACACGCAACTGGCGAATCCTTCGTGGAAGCCTTCGCATGGAGTGTTATGAACGCAGACGAGCCATCCTCTCGATAACGGCTCTTCAGAGGCTTTTGGAGTGATCTGAGGTCAAGTGTCTCAGACATTTGCTGCTACTTTCGTCCCTTCCCTCGCCTCGATCCATCCGCGAATGTAATCCGCAATGGCGGACATCGGCGCGCCGGGAGTGAAAAGCTGGCCAACACCGATCTTTTTCAGTTCCTCGATATCTTCGTTGGACATAATGCCGCCGCCGGTGAGGAGCACATCGTCCAGTCCGCGCTCGCGCAGCAATTTCAGAACGCGCGGGAAGATCGTCATGTGTGCGCCGGAAAGCATGGAAATACCAACCACATCCACGTCCTCCTGCAATGCGGCTTCCGCGATCATTTCGGGCGTTTGGCGCAGGCCGGTGTAGATCACTTCCATTCCGGCGTCACGCAGTGCTGCGGCAATAACTTTGGCGCCGCGATCGTGGCCATCTAATCCGGCTTTGGCAATAAGGACTCGTATTTTTCTCACGGTCTTCCATAACACAATTGGAGCAGGTTTCGTCGCCTGCGAACATTTATATGTTGCTATCCGTTAAAATTTCATGCTTCGTGGTCGAATGATCATTTCCATTAGCGTCCTCCTGCTCGTCGGAGAGATTTCGCATGCCCAATCAATTCCGAACGATACTTCACATTCCATCAAATTTCAGTTGTCAGCGGGAGGTGGATTTATGTATGAAAATCTTGGCGGCATTCTGGGTGCCCAAGTGTCCTACGATCACTTTGTTATTGCATCTCGCATTTCCAGCATGATGTCCGATAACAGAGTTTTTGCACCGTTCGAAACTCGATATTTTCCGGCAGAGGGCATTACCGATTATGCCCTTATGTCTGGTTATGGCTTCTTCGGAGGCAACGTATTCGGAGCGAATGCATTCGCAGAAGTATTAGTCGGTCCATCTTACTCATTCGGAACTATACGTGGAGCATTCGATTCCGCGAGCGTTACGAATGGCATCCTTCCTTTTAGCAAAGATACCACTGCCCTCTATTACCAACGCGATGATTTCCGCAATTTTGGTTTTACAATCGAAGGTAGAGTTGGCCTTGGGGACGATAACTTTGGCGCCGGCATTAGCTTATTTCTTACACGCTGTCCGGCGTTGCTCTATGGCGGTATTCTAATCGATTTTGTCTTTGGGATTCTTCGATGATTGTATGAAGGATTTTGTGCCTTTTGTTGTTAAGCCGCGCGAAATTAAAGCACTTTAGCACTTATTATGAATCCTGTAATCCTTCGCGGCGCTCGTACTCCAATCGGCACACTTCTCGGCTCTCTTGCGGATGTTTCAGCTCCAAAACTTGGCTCCATTGCTATTAAAGCTGCACTTGAACGCTCCGGCGTTAACCCCAATGATGTCAACGAGACATACATGGGCTGTGTACTCACCGCTGGCGTTGGACAAGCCCCGGCTCGGCAGGCCTCCATTGGCGCAGAAATACCGGTAAGTGTACCCTGCACAACCATTAATAAAGTCTGCGGTTCCGGCATGAAGGCCGTGATGATGGCCGCGCAAAATGTGATGCTCGGCGATGCAGGCGTTGTCGTCGCAGGTGGAATGGAATCCATGTCGAACGCTCCCTATTTGCTTTCACGTGCTCGCAGCGGCTACAAAATGGGCAATGGCGAACTCATTGACGAGATGATAAAAGATGGTCTGTGGGATGTCTATAATGATTTCCACATGGGAATGGCAGCGGAGTTATGCGCCGTCGAGTGCAATGTCCCCCGCGAGGCACAGGATGAATTTGCAATTCGTAGTTTCAAACTTGCAAATGAATCCATTGATAATGGAGCGTTCAAAACGGAGATCGTACCTGTTAGCGTGGTTCGCGGTAAAGAAACCGCCGAAGTAACTGAGGATGAAAACCCCCGCAAAGTAAAATACGATAAAATTCCGACGCTGAAACCCGTATTTAAGAAAGATGGCACCGTCACCGCAGCAAACGCCAGCTCCATCAACGATGGCGCTGCTGCACTCGTCGTTGCTGGGGATGAAATTGCCAAATCGAAAGGATGGAAACCGACGGCTCGCATTCTCGCATATTCTTCTTTCGCTCAGGAACCGGCGAAATTCACCACCGCGCCAGTTTTCTCTATTCAATCTGTTTTGAAGCGGGCAAAAATGTCTCTTTCAGATATTGATCTATTTGAAGTGAACGAAGCCTTTGCAGTTGTTGCTCTTGCCACGCAAGGCCAACTTGGCATTCCGCTGGAAAAACTAAATGTACTTGGCGGCGCGATCGCGCTCGGACATCCTATCGGTGCAAGCGGAGCGCGCATTATCATCACCCTTCTCAATGCGCTCGAACGTCAGAACAAACAGATCGGGCTTGCCTCCATCTGCATTGGCGGCGGCGAAGCGACGAGTATCATTATCGAACGGATGTAATGTCCACACGATCGGTATTCCTGATCGTTCTTGGACTCTCGGCAGTCCTTCTTTTCCCAACGGTCTTCTGGCCGTTCGACTACGATCAGGGAACGTTTGCGTATGGCGGCTGGGCTGTGCTACATGGCGCGAAACCCTACATTGACTTTTGGGATATTAAACCGCCTAACATCTTCTATACCTACGCTGCAGCGTTCGCGCTTTTTGGGAATAGCGTCCGCGCCATTCGTCTCTTCGACTACCTCAATGCTCTTGTAACTATTTCGCTGCTTTTCACTCTTGCATTTCGCCTCTGGAAAACCGCTACCTGGCGAAATCTTGCAGCGGCCATTGCCTCACTTGTCTTCATTATTCAATATTATATTTTCGGACATTGGGATACGGCGCAGACAGAAACATACAGCTTGCCGCTTCTCATCGGAGCGATGTTGCTTGTCATTCCCGAAAAGCAATCGAGTCTTTCTATTCGATCTGTTTTCGCAGGTGCATTGATCGGAATTGCTTTTTACTTCAAATTTCCAAATGCGCTATTTGGGATACTGATCGCAACAGCACTATGGTCTTATTCTGGAAAAGAACATCGAATTAAATCCCTGATCTATCTCTGTGTCGGTTTTATTGCTGCCGTTGGATTAGAAAGTTTGTATCTCGCTATCAATGGCGAATTGCTTCCACTCTGGCAGCTCACAACTTCGGAAACGGCAAGTTATGTCTCAAGCAATTATTCCGGCTCGTTCGGATTTCTCCAAAATCTCCGCACCAGCGCACAGGCTTTGGATCTTTCTTGTGTCATCATTGGAATTGTCGGGTGGTGCTATTGGCTCATTTCCCGGCGCCACGAAGAAAAAGATGCTGCGGCAATACGCCGCTCTTTTTTGCTGCTGATCCTCGGCGTTGTCATCGCGCTTGTTGCCGTGCAATTGCAGAATAAAGGCTACAAGTATCATTATGCAATTCTTCTTCCGTGGGCTGATATTCTTATAGGAGCAGCCTTCACACATGTGGTATGCGCCGCTTCAAAGCTCATTCGATTTCCACGATGGAGTATCACCGTTGCTATACTCCTAATATTGTTAGTCTCAAGTTTTGCATGGACTTCTCGGAACCCACTACAGGATCGCACTTCAGAACTGATGAACATTGCAAGTGGCAATGAACCAGCAAATGGATATATCGCGACAGACTCTATTTCTAATTACGTCATTGAACACACCCAGCCCAGCGACAAGATCTTCATTTTTGGCTTTCAACCCTATGTATATTGGAAATCGGGACGACAACCGGCAGCGAAATTTCTCAATACCATCCATTTCAAGCCAGCCACAGTGCCAAAGGCAGAAAGGGACGAATTAGTGACCTCACTTTTGCGTAACCCTCCTATGCTTTTTCTTGTTGAGATGGGCGACCGGTACACCTCGCAGGGTAACACCAACGACGATAGCCGGACGACGATCCTTTTGCGATATCCCGAACTCGAACAGCTTTTGCTCTACCAGTATTGGCCTCTGGACACGTTGCAGAAAACCATTATCTATCATAGGCGCTGACGCATGTACCTTTACGGCGAGTGCGATCTCAGCATTGTCATACCATGCTACAATGAAGCACGGCGGCTTCCGCATACGCTCGCCCGAACCTTTGCCTATCTCGCATCGAAACCGGGGCATCACGAAATTATCGTCATCGACGATGGAAGTAAAGATTCCACCATTGAGGAAACGGTCGAATCCTTCCGCCAACTTCCCGATAACGTTCAGGGCAAATGGTTTGGCTATGCACCCAATGAAGGGAAAGGCAAAGCCGTGAGGATCGGGATGCGGCAGGCTTCCGGAAAAAGGATCCTATTTATGGATGCGGATTATTCCGTTCCGCTCGAAGATATGCAACGAGCTGAAGCGCTACTTGACAAAGGTTATGACATTGCAATTGGATCCAGAGCAATCGAGGATACGAAGATCGTTGAACATCAATCGTTCCTACGCGAACGCATTGCAAAAGTATTCGGACTCATCCAACGGAATTACCTTGGATTGAAGTTGAAGGATACCCAATGCGGCTTTAAGTTATTCACTCGCGAATCGGCGCGTAAGATCTTTGCTGAGGTCAAGCTCACTTCCGTCATTTTCGATGGTGAAGCACTCTGGCTCGCTAAGCGAATGAACTATAAAGTAGCGGAATTCCCCGTCGAATGGACGCATGACCCTGATACGCGGCTTTCCTACAATTTCGCTCGTTCGCTGAAAGTATTCGGAGATATGATCTCGATCCCGTTCCTTCACATGTCGAAAAAGAAAGTTGCTCCGCTGCCGAACAACCGTACAGCGAGCGTTATCGGTTAACATCAATTATAGTTTTCGTATTTTTGCACATACAATAAATCTCGATCTTTTATGAATATTAAAAATGTAACAGTGATCGGCGCCGGCACGATGGGCAATGGCATTGCTCATATATTTGCACAGAGCGGATATGAAGTAACGCTTGTTGATGTATCCCGTGAGGCGCTCGACAAGGCCATTGCCACCATCACGAACAATCTTGCACGGCAAGTCAAGAAAGGCACGATCACCGAAGCCGACCAGAAATCAACGCTCGCGCGAATCAAAACCGATACCCAGCTTGTAGCATCGGTTCTCATCGCGGATTTTGTGGTCGAAGCCGCAACGGAAAGATACGATCTTAAAAAGCAGATCTTTCAAACGCTCGACGCGAACGCATCCGAAGGCGTGATCCTTGCAACGAACACAAGTTCCATTTCCGTCACCGAACTTGCAGCGACCACATCGCGCCCAAGCCATGTGATAGGAATGCACTTCTTCAATCCGGTTCCGGTGATGAAGCTCGTCGAGGTCATTCGCGGCCTTGCAACAACGGACGAAGTGTATGCTACTGTGAAAGAACTCTCTGAGAAACTTGGCAAAACGCCCGTTGAAGTTAACGATTCCCCTGGTTTCGTCTCGAACCGCATCCTTATGCCGATGATAAACGAGGCGATCTACTGCGTCATGGAAGGTGTTGCAAAACCGGAGGACATCGATACTGTGATGAAACTCGGCATGGCGCACCCGATGGGGCCTCTTGCATTAGCAGATTTTATCGGCCTCGATGTTTGCCTTGCCATTATGAACGTTCTGCACGATGGCCTCGGCGATACGAAGTACCGCGCCTGTCCATTACTCAAGAAAATGGTCGCCGCCGGACGCTTAGGCAAAAAGAGCGCCGAGGGTTTTTATAAATATGTCTGAACCTGGATTTGGGGCGATTTTGAAGATAAAAAGATTGGATTAAAATATCTACTTAATCTCAATAATCGCCTGAAATCAAGGTTCAGTCAGTTAATATGATTCCGCCTCACTCGGAAACTTCCCCTTCTTAATATCGCTGTCGAATTTCCGAACGGCATCACGGACAGTGTCCGCAAGCGTTGCATACTTGCGAACGAATCGTGGGTGAAATTCTTCCGTCAATCCGAGCATATCGTGCATCACAAGCACTTGCCCGTCGCAATGCGGACCGGCACCAATGCCGATAGTAGAGACTTTAAGCGATTCCGTGATTTCTTCCGCTAGGCTGGATGGAATTTTTTCTAACACTAAAGCAAAGACACCAGCATCTTCTAATGCTTTAGCATCGCGCTTCATTCGAGTAGCTTCTTCTTTTGTAATGCCTCGTGTTCTATAACTTCCGAATTGGTGGATGGACTGCGGCGTCAGACCTAAATGCCCCATCACAGGAATACCGGCTTCGCTCATGCGGCGCACATGATCGGCTACACGCTGGCCGCCTTCGATCTTCACGCCGCCAGCGCCCGTCTCTTTCATAATGCGTCCGGCATTGCGAAATCCTTCCTCGACCGACACCTGAAAGCTCATGAACGGCATATCGCAGATCACCATCGCATGTTCCTTAACGCCGCGAACCACTAATCGAGCGTGATAGATCATTTCTTCCAGCGTAACGGGGATCGTCGTTTCGTTACCTTGAATGACATTCGAAAGTGAATCTCCGACAAGGAGCACATCGGCACCTGCCTCATCGAACAAGCGCGCAAACGTATAATCGTACGCGGTTATCATCGCAACTTTCTCGCCGCGCAATTTCATTTCACGAATGGTACGCGTGGTGACACGCCGCATTTCATTGGAAGCATCGCGCTCGGAGGATGATTTTTTTGCTGGAGACTTCATATTCGTAATGATAGATGAATTCAAACTAACATCAAAGGCTGCAAAATAAGCCGCAGCTACTCCTTCAATACTGTTACCACGGCGCGGGGGCCAACCAGATCATCTGAGGATAAGGGATGAAGCGATTCTGTGCCCGAAACACTTCCGAGTTTTTTCCGGAGCCAGGCAGGCATCCCTTCTGAGCCGAAATAATACTCGATCGTTACATTTTTGGTAAGCGATTCCTTTAGCTTTACAAGCAGGCGGTCGATCTCGTCAATACGCGATGAATCTATCAGAAAAATGTAGCGATACCGAGTTGGCGCAGAATGATTTTCACTCTGTTGGACGGCGAGATGCAGCGTATCGAACGCTTCGGCTTGATTCCCAGAACTATCTTCGGCCACAAACCTTGCCACGATCGCCGATGCGGCGTGAGCGTGTAGATCCGTAAGTGCGATCTCTGTGCCGGATGATGCGCCTACCGAGGTCAGATGAGAGATCGCATCGTTCCCTTGTTTAAGATCGACATACCAGGAGCGAATACCATGGTTCGACTCTACACTATGTTCCAGGCCGAACTCCCCAAGCGCGTAACTTCGCTCGATCCATTGGATCGCAACAGGTTCGGTCGGAGTGATTTGAATGTGATCCATGAGAATCTCCTGTTTTTTTAGGGATACGTGAGTTCCCGATACCCAAAAGACATCACGAAAATACCGAAGAAGCCAGTTGGCCGCTGCATCGCCATTTTTCCCGTATTCCAACACCACGGAAAAATCCGGTGATGCCCTCATGCGCGAACCATAGATATTCAACAGATTGCTTGCAATACCTCGTTCGTCCATTCGCGCAAGTGAATCGGTCGTGAACGATTCAGCTTCACTGGCATGAAGTAAATGATAGCTGGGCGAAAGCCGATTCGAGGAGAGTTGCAGCGTAGTGGGCAGCATCGAATACTCCCGGATCAAGGTGTCCCGCGTTTCAATAGGAACGCTTTCTCCACTCGCAAGCGTGTGACCGAGTGCGGTAAAATGGATGTCCGCGCGCATCGTCTCAGTGGAAGGGGTAGATTCTGGGACACGCGGTACAGAAACATTTGGGCTTTGTGCGGCTACCTGCTCCGTCGAAGATTCTTTACCAAGGAATTTCCACTCGAAGCGCAAGCCGCCCGTCAACGCACCAACAAAGCTCACATTCGGCTGGCGATAGGCAGAAAAGTCAAACTCTCCGAAAAGCGCCGGATAGATCGGCAGGTCGCCGAAATATGAATGGGTTCCCGCAACACTTAACTGAACTCCTACAGGCCATTGCGAATATAAGATCGAGCGGCTTGCAAGCTGCGGTGTTTCCGTCATCGTTTGCGTAAGCGGCGCGCTCAACCAGCCGCCCAAACCTATCTCCAGATTCCGAAAAGGGTGCCGAGCCGTCACTGCCGCATGAAGAAATGTCCCGGAATATGAAAGTGAGATCGGCGTCGATGTAAAACTTCCCAACGATTGTGAAAGCCCCAAGCTGGCACTTAACGTCAGATTATCTCCAAAAAGCGAAACGAGGTCATGCGAATATGCAAGCCGGAACGTTTGATCCAAACTGTTCCCAGTCACATCCCCCACTCCCGGATTCACAACATTGGGAGTATGATCGGCAGCGGTAAGATAAAAACCGAGGCGATACTCAAAGTCGATGCCGGACGATAGCGACTGGCCATAGGCTTCTGTAGTGACAAAAGCTATCCCGGTAAGTAATACAAAAATGATGTAAATAAAAGTGCTTTTCGCGGAGGACATAAGGATTTGCTGAACAACTCCTCCGCCAGAAAAGACTCATAAAAAAGGAAAAGACCCGCCGAGGCAGGTCTTTTTCTTAACAAACAAGAAACCTTATTAGTAACGATCTCGCGTCACGAGATGTCCAAATGTACCGATCATTACAGCACGGTATGGGGCGGCATACGCAACGTTGATCCAGCGATCGCCGCCGAAGGTGCTCGGAGTCCAGGTTGTGCCATTATTCGTCGATTCAAGAATGTTGCCTCCAAATCCGGCGACTGTTATAACGCCATTGCCGTTTGCTGCAATACCTTGGGGAGCATAGGTGGTGCTCTGAACCTGTTGCCAGGTCATGCCGCCGTCAGTAGTCTTAATAACAGCGCCTCCGATGGTATCAGCAGGCCATGAGGTCGAAACGCCGAGGGAAACGCCATAGATCGTGTTTCCGCCAGCAGATGCTGTATGAGCGATGCTTCCGGTTGCGCCTGAATTACCGTATGTCCAGGTATTCCCGCCATCATTCGTGACAAGCACGAGGCCGAACTTGCCGGTAGCGATGCCGTGAGTCGGTGAAGTGAACAGGAAATTATAGATTCCGCCTATTGCTGTGGACAGGTTGTTTTGCATAGTATTGTAAACTTCGGACCACGTATTTCCTCCATCGGTCGTCTTCCAGATCTCTCCATTCTCACCTGGGAGCGGATTCATCCCCTGATCCGACGTACCGATAAAACCAGTATTCTTATCCACGAAATATAACGAGCGCGGAACATAACTTGAATTAAAGTAAGTGCTGTTCCAGCTTATACCACCGTCGTTCGTCTGAGAGACGCCCCCGTCACCAGCGGCGATTCCTTTATTCCGATCCATAAACCAAATACCATAGATCGCGCCGCCGCTCGGTACCGGCGTAACAGCAGGCCAGGTCTTGCCAGTGTCCATCGAACGAAGAACGACTCCATTCGAACCTGCCACATTCCATCCAGCCGATGGAAAATTCTTGCCATCGGTAAATTGCATGGAGATCAAGCCGGAATTCCCAGCAGCATGATACGTCCACGCCCCGGAATCGTCCAGATCGGGTGTGTTGACATAGACCGTGTCAACCGTGCTCGTGTTCTGACGGCAACTATTGAGCGAGAGCGCTGAAACCACCGTCAGCACACCGAAAACTGAAAGTACAATGCGTCCTGCTACGTTTTTCATAAATGGATGTTTAAGTAAAAAATGATCGACGCTTGAAACGAACTGAAAACTGAAACCTGACAATGCGTCGAATTATTATCTATCGCGAGTTACGATCTGGCCAGCGATACCGATCATAACCGCCCTATCTTTGCTCGGGTATTGAATATCGATCCAGCGATTCGTCCCGACTTGGTAATCGTTCCATGTGGTACCGCCATCACTCGTCCAAAGTGCAGTTCCATATCTTCCTGTCGCAATTCCATTCGTTGCTGAAATGAATTGTATGTGATACACTCCACCCGTCGTACA
>Ga0206953_1017_pt1 | contig 40724 bp, 36 predicted proteins | sample Alteio_BWOrgHeat_36_FD_152977 | JGI IMG/M metagenome (GOLD analysis project Ga0206953, IMG submission 152977) | Enriched cells from forest soil in Barre Woods Harvard Forest LTER site, Petersham, Massachusetts, United States -... | ecosystem: Environmental > Terrestrial > Soil > Temperate forest >...
GCCGTGGCTTGCGAACCATCCGGTCAGTTATCCGATTTTACTTCCAGATCCCAAAGTTACCGAGGCGTATGGCGAAATGTCTTCGATACCTGTTACATTCGTGATCGACAGAAAAGGCGTTATCCGTTCGAGCTTTACGGGCTGGCGGGCGGATACCGTGGTCGAGGCAATGTTCAAGCCGCTGCTCGCACAGTGAGGCGTTAATGGGCAATGGAGTCGAGTTCTTGGAACTCTGCTTCTGTCAGCGTAATGGATGCCGCTGCAACATTGCTCTCTAAATGATCGACGGATAATGTTCCCGGTATGGGAAGCATAAACGGCGACCGGACGAGCAGCCATGCAATAGCTATTTGAGTTGGTGTGGCATTGTGGTTCTTTGCCACACTACTAACTATATCGTTCTCGATCTTTGCTTTTGCAATGGGATACCAGGGGATAAAGACGATGCCGTTCGCTTCGCAATAACTTAGTTCCGCCTCGTATTTTCGTTCAAGGACATTATATTTATTTTGCACAGAAACGATCTCGACGATGCTTCGGAACTGCTCGATCTGTTCAACCGTCACTTCGGAAAGCCCGATGTGCCGCACTTTACCGCTTTCTTGCATCACCCTTAAAACTTCGGCTGTTTCCTCGATCGGGATGGAGGGGTCGATGCGATGCAATTGGTACAGATCGACGTGGTCGCGTTTGAGGCGTTTCAGGCTTGCATTCAGCGCTTCGCGCAAATATTTTGGATCGTTGATGCCGGTTCCATCCTCCCAGGACATTCCGCCTTTTGTTGCGATGAGGAGGCTGGCAGGAAAGGGTGAAAATGTTTTTGCGATCGTCTCCTCGCTTTGTCCTTTCTGATAAAGATCGGCGGTATCAATGAAATTAACTCCAAGCTCAGTAGCTCGAAGTAGAACATTGCGTGCAGCTTCGGTGTCCGTAATTCGGTTTGTGCCGAGGCCGATGCGATTTACGGTAAGATCGCCAAGCGTGACGTGCCCGGCAGCGTTTGCATGTATCATTTAAAAATTAATAGTTAACCGGGTGGCCAGTGCAGTTGGCGGCCACCAAGCAGGTGCAGGTGAAGATGATCGACCGTTTGGCCACCTTCTGTTCCGCAATTGAAAACGAGTCTGTAACCTTTTTCAGCAAAGCCAAGCCGTTCGGCGAGTTCCCGTGCAAGGACGATCATTTTCCCGACCAATGCGGCATCTTCACTCTTCACAGCGTTAAGAGATGCGATCGGTTTGCGAGGGATGATTAGGATGTGATAAGGCGATTCAGGATTGATGTCATGAATCGCGATGAGATCGGCATCCTCATGCACAAAGCTTGCGGGAATTTCGCGGTTGGCAATTTTTTCGAAAAGCGTCATAGCTATTTTTCAAGTTTTGCCAATTCGGCTGGGCGGCCTGCTCGCAGCTTTCCGATCCCGAGATGATATTTTGCCTCGCCTTTATCCATATTCATACCGGCATCTTCTACGAGAGACATTTCGAACGGAGCGAAAGAATTCGAGGCAGGTGTGCCCATGGTTAGCGCAGCAAGGATGCGAACGGTCGAGTCAAGGTAGTTTTCTTCGGAACCAAGTTGGATAGGAACTACAGGGCTGATAGTTAATGGGCCTCGATTCGATGTTCTGATTGCTCCGCCCGGAGGCTGGAACGCACTGACATCATCGAGCACATCGCCTTCTGTGAATAAATACAGCGGCGCAGTAGCAGAGTATGATAATGTTCCCACAAATGCGGCTTGCGCGGCGAGCGAAGAATCCATTACGAAGCGAATGTGAATAGTGTTGAGATGCTCGTCTTCATGTGTGGTTTCTCGCTCATCTGCAACAAGCGACCGCGCAGCATGAATGGCATCCAGCGCCGCCGCGCTTCCCTGTGCGATCGAAAAGGCATTCATTCCAATGGATGCAATGACGACAATGACCGTGCAGGAATACAGCACTTTGTCGATAGGCGTCCGGCGGACGGCCGGGCCGCGCGAATAGGAACCCGCCAGAATAAAGGTAACCGCAAGAATAATTCCTGAAGAAGTTTCGATCCCAATTCGCGCGAGTAAAGGGCTGAAAAGCGCAAGCAATAATAGCACATATCCTGTACTTCGCACAGCACGGGATTGCCACGTCACTTCCTCGATAGCAAGTAAATACGCTCTCGCAAAACACCCAAGCAGCACGAGAATGAACAGGAGTGCAACAAGCGCATGAAGAATATCGCCATAGCGGAACGTTGCTTCGAGAACGCGAGGAGCAGGGGTGATGAGGAACAGCAACCTCGAAAGACCGGTGGGAAGGAATCCGGTTGAGGATAAGCGCAGAATGGGTTCACCAGCAAGAAAACCCAGCGCCAACACGATCGAACCGAGTAGGAGCAAGCTTAGAACGGCTCGCGGCTCGTTCAGCCACCCTTGCGAAAGATGAACGCTCCGGCGTTGTTCGAGCATGATCATGATCACCGCAACTGTCATAAGAATAAAGACCAGGCCGCTCAATAGCGAGACTAAAAGCAGACCAACGCTGAGCGTCCAATAGGCCGATGATCGTGGATGATCCTGCGAAAGGAAATAGACGAGCACCCACAACGCGAGCGTTTCGGCCATCAAATAGGGAAGTGCGCCGCTGAACCACAGACCGGTCATTGCTAAGACTGGGATAAGGAAATAGATCGCGGCATCGCGTACGCGCAAAACGCGGAACAGAGTGAGCATTCCCATCCCGCGCGCAAAAATAGCTCCCAACGTAAGCATCAAGCGCACGACTACCTCGCCAGAGAAGAGGATCGTTAGTAACCCGGAAAAGAGTGGCGCACCGATATTCGAAGCAGGGTAGGGAATGAGATGCCAGCCGTCGTTCGGACGGTGAGCGAAGTGGTGCCGAGCAAGTTCGGCCTGTAACGTCCAGAGTCCTGCATCGAGCGGAAGATATTTCGTAAAAAACACCCACAGTGTTTCCACGAGCAGAACGACGATAACGATCGTTCGCGCGCGGCGTTCTCCGAGTCCTGTGGTTTCGTCAAGCATATTGATCTATCGGAATATGGAGGCCGTGGTTATTTGCTTCCGTGTGGGCTGTCTCGTATCCTGCATCGGCGTGGCGTAAGATGCCCATCGCTGGGTCGTAGGTGAGAACACGTTCGAGCCGTGCATCGGTCTCGCGCGTGCCATCGCAAACAATGACCATTCCAGCGTGAATCGAGTTCCCAATCCCTACTCCGCCGCCATGATGCAGCGAAACCCACGTTGCGCCTCCGATGGCGTTCATTGCAAAATTAAGCATGGGCCAATCGGCAATAGCGTCGCTGCCATCTTTCATTCCCTCTGTTTCGCGATTCGGGCTGGCAACGCTTCCAGTATCCAAATGATCGCGGCCGATCACAATGGGAGCTTTTACCTTGCCATCGCGTACCAGTTGATTGAACATCAAACCTGCCTTCGCTCTCGCGCCCATGCCAAGCCAGCAAATACGCGCAGGAAGTCCCTGAAAATGAATATGTTTTTGAGCAAGCGGTATCCAGCGATGAAGCGTTTCATCATCTGGGAATAATTTTAGAAGTTCGCGATCGGTTGTTAGGATGTCTTCCGGATCACCTGAGAGCGCAACCCATCGAAATGGTCCTTTGCCTTCGCAAAAAAGGGGACGAATATATTCGGGAACGAAGCCTGGAATATCAAAGGCATTTAAAATCCCGTTTGCGCTTGCTTCACCGCGAATATTATTTCCATAATCGAAGGCAATCGCGCCACGCTTTTGCATTTCGAGCATTGCTTCAACATGCGTTACAATGGATTTCCGAGCTTCCGACATATAGTTGTCTGGATCGTTTGTACGTAGAGCGTCGGCTTCTACTTTTGTAAATCCGGCGGGATAATATCCATTCAAAACATCATGCGCGCTGGTTTGGTCGGTAACAATATCCGGAGTGAAACCTCGACGAATAAGTTCTGGATAGATCTCCGCAGCATTTCCAAGCAATGCAATGGAGATAGCTTCGCCGCGTTCTTTCGCTTTTGTAACTATTGCGAGTGCCTCATCGAGATTGCTCGTCATCCTCTCGCAATATCCTGACTGGATGCGTTTTTGAATGCGTGCTTCGTCTATCTCAACTCCGAGGAATGCCGCGCCAGCCATAGTCGCAGCAAGCGGCTGCGCGCCACCCATTCCGCCAAGCCCGGCGGTGAGGACGATCCTTCCTGCAAGCGAACCGCCGAAATGCTTTTTCGCACAGGCCATTAACGTTTCAAAAGTGCCTTGCACTATGCCTTGACTGCCAATGTAGATCCAACTTCCAGCCGTCATTTGTCCAAACATGGTGAGGCCGAGATGTTCGAGGCGGCGGAATTCATCCCATGTTGCCCAGTGGGGGACAAGCTGAGAATTACTTATTACTACGCGAGGCGCAGTGGGATAGGATTTCAGTACACCGACGGGTTTGCCTGACTGCACGAGCAGCGTCTCATCATTTCCCAGCGATTGCAGTTCCTTAACGATCGCATCATAACATTCCCAATTCCGCGCAGCCTTGCCGGACCCCCCATAGACGATAAGCTCTTCGGGACGTTCCGCCACGTCGGGGTCGAGATTGTTCATCAACATTCGCATGGCGGCTTCCTGCTGCCAGCCTTTGCAGGAAATTGCTGTGCCGCGCGGAGAATGTATTGCGCCGGTGCGTTTCAGAGTCCACTTAGTATTCAATGCTACCATAGATTACAGATCGCCATGAATGGGGCGGATGATAATTTCTTCTACTAATGCGCGAGTGGGAGATTTCAAAGCAGCAATAATTTCCTGCGCGATGTCTTCCGGTTGCATCATGCGCTCGTGGTATTTTTCGCGCTGATGATCGCTCCAGAGTTCCGTTTCTGTTGCGCCGGGGAAAACAGCTATGACGCGAACGCCGCGCTGACGTGCCTCCTCACGCAACGCATTTGTAAATCCGAGCGATGCAAATTTACTCGCTACATACGCCGCGCCATTCTTATATCCTTTCAGCGCTGCAACGGAAAGTATTTGAACGATGGAGCCTGAGCCTCTGGCATACATATCTTTCAGCACTTCGCGTGAGGTAAGGAATAATCCGCGTGTATTGATCGCCAATACTTCATCGAACTCCGCAGTGCTTGTTTCAGTGAATGTGCCCCATGGAGAAATGCCGGCGCTATTGATGAGCACATCTGGTGCGTGACCGAATATGCTCTTGATCTCATTATACGTTGAAGTCACGGCAGACTCGTCTGTAATATCAAAAGGGAATGCCTTTACTTCAAATCGAGTGGAGCGAAGTTTCTCGGCGGCGGCATCGAGAGCGGACGCTGTTTTGCTAGAAAGCGCAATGGCATAACCCTCCGCGCCAAGTGCTTCGGCGCAGGCAAAGCCGATTCCGCGCGAGCCGCCGACGATCCAGGCAAGGGGTTTGTCATTCATTCGCCACAAATTTACGACATTGCCACTAAGGAATGCTCGTTTATGTTAATACGGCCTTCAAACACGTACAATAGAACAAATTTCATGATCCCTCGCTACACACGCCCCGAAATGGGGGCGATCTGGACCGAAGATAACAAATACAAGATCTGGCTCGAAATCGAACTCCTTGCAATGGAAAAGCAGGAGCAGTTGGGCATCGTGCCATCGGGGACGTCGGCGAAGATACGCCCGATCGCAACATTTCAGCCTGCGCGCATTGACGAGATCGAGCGCGAAACGAAGCACGATGTTATCGCTTTTCTTACCAATGTTGCGGAGTCCGTTGGGCCGGATTCGCGATTTATCCATCTTGGCATGACATCGAGCGATGTGGTCGATACGGCATTCTCAGTGCAGTGTATGCAGGCGGGTAAATTATTGATAGATGGAATTCAAAAGTTGATAGACGCGCTGGGCGCGAGAGCACGGGAATTTAAGGACACGCCGATGATCGGACGCACGCACGGCATTCACGCGGAGCCGACGACATTTGGAATTAAGCTCGCCGTGCTATATGCAGAAATGAAGCGCGCAAAAGAGAGAATGGAACATGCTGTGAAAACGATCTCCGTTGGGAAAATATCGGGAGCGGTTGGTACGTTCGAGCATTTGGATCCCAGCGTGGAGGAATATGTGTGTGCGAAATTGGGATTAGAAGCTGCGCCGGTTTCTACGCAAATTGTTCAGCGCGATAGACATGCGGAGTTTTTCACCGCCATCGCGCTCGTTGGCGCGAGTCTCGAAAAGATTGCGACGGAACTCCGGCATTTGCAGCGCACGGAAGTTCGCGAGGTGGAGGAATTTTTTGCTAAGGGACAAAAAGGCTCCAGCGCGATGCCGCACAAACGCAATCCGATCACATGGGAACGTGTCTCCGGGCTTGCGCGGCTACTGCGCGGTTATGCAATGACGGCAATGGAGAACGTGGCGCTGTGGCACGAGCGCGACATTTCACATTCCTCCACCGAGCGCGTTATCGGGCCGGACGCGACGATCGCGCTCGATTATATGCTGGATCTCATGGCGCGCTCCGTGCAAACGATGTTCGTCTATCCCGAAGCGATGCGAAGGAACTTAGATCTCACGCGCGGACTCGTATTCAGCCAGCCGCTGCTGCTGCTGCTTGCTAAATCAGGACTTTCACGCGAAGAGTCCTACAAAATAGTGCAGCGCAACGCGATGAAAGTGTGGGAACTCGCGGCATCCGGCGCACAGCCCGAAATAACATTTCGCAAGCTCATCGAGCAAGACTCAGACGTAGCCGGACGCATCTCCACAGCCGATCTTGACAAAGCCTTCGATCCCGCACAAGCCACCAAGCATGTCGATAGGATTTTCGAGCGGGTGGGGTTATGACAGCTTCCTAGGTTCCTAAACCCAGTTCATGACACCAACCAATATTAATATTGTACTATTGGTCTTCGACTTCCGTTCTTCTTTCTCCGAAGGAGGCTTCCAAAATCGCCTTCTTCTTCGGGTATTTCTGAGAATTTGTATTCATTAATAAACTCGATTGCCTTAAGCTCCGACCCCGTAGTAAATATGCCACCGTAATTGTGTTTCACATGATCTTCAACCTTCATTTGAAGAGCCGAGCTATTTGGTCCCCATAAAATACCTCGTAGGCGAATTTTAAAATGTCGCTCATTCGCGAAAGGAAGAGCGACAATTGGCATAAGTAAATATTGCCGACCTAAACCAGTTGCAGAACCACCCTCAATACATCCAAAATGTAAATCCGGGTTTTCCTTATATCCCATGTTAATGTATTGATAGTCGATAATAACACGAGACTCCAATTCCCAATCATACAAGGATTGTCTTTTGGTGTAAGAAGCGAGTATTGGTGCCCTTGATAGATTCAATCTCAAACCAATTTCATCAATAAGTTCTTGCTGGGAATTCGGAATAAAATTGAAGGTGTCACCTGGATCATAACATACATCACGAAGCTCATAAAAATGGCGATTGTCCTCTTCATGACTTACATATACTACCTCAAGGATTAGCGCACAACCCCTTCCATCGTCGGCGTAGTCTTTCCAAAATCGAGGGTTTCCTAACTCTCGTGTCAAAGAGAGATTGAAAATTGTTTCCTTAATCCGCCCCGGAGACATTATTGCAATTTGCTCGCCATTCTCGTCAACAGGAAAGAATTTAAATCCAGATTTTGGTGACCATATTCCTGTCCGTTCATAAAATTCCTCAAATTCTTTATCATCTTTCTGGCATGCAAGATGAGACATGTGAAGATAATATGACTTCAGAATCGATTCGGCTATTTCAGGGGTCCGGAAATGAAAAAATAACCGTCGCTCACGTCTTCGATCCGTCGAAACTCTCTTAAGAAGCTTTTCGAATGGATCGTCTTTTCGAAGAACCCCCATTTGGATCATGCCATTGATCGGTTGTTCTAGGAATGAATTTTCTTTAAGCGAGGCATTAATACCGCATGTAAGGAAATGGCGGTTTACGATTTCAGCTACTTTTGCTCTATTTATGCTCATGATGTTGAACCTTCGCTTTCCTGAAACTCTTAATTAGGAATGGGAGAAGATTTTTTGGATTTATCGTCATCATAAACCTTCGCATATTTCAATAATTCAGAAAGATAGAATTGATATTTCTTCAAATACCATGCGCTAGCCTTCAAAAACAAATGGTATTCTTTATCGCTGATTTTTACGTCATCCATGGTCTTGGGATGCATAAAACCGTCTCTCATTTTTAGTGCATCCTTAAAACCAGCCCATTCTTTACTTATGTGCTCAATCTCGGGCTCTTCAGCGAATCGGGCAACCATTCTCATTGTGAATAGGATCAATTCCTGCGTCCGAAACCTTGAAGGCTCTTCAAACGCTTTCCCATGGTCAAGTTTAACAATCTTCTCTCTTATCACCATCTGCTCTATGGGCGAGAATATCCCCGGATTGGTATGAAACTCGCTTGCCAAAATTCTGCGCATCTCACTACATGATGCTTCTACCATTGCGAAATATGCTCGGACATAGCAACGTCTTAGACATTCATTAGAAGAATCTTTCTTCAGGAGCGCGCTTAATTCATCAAAATCCTTTGACAGTACCGAGAATACATCTTCGTTTTTATCAGATTTAGAGTTCTTGCTTGCCATTATCTAATACCAAAAATTTTGTTTAAAAATACATTAACTTATCATTTGCGAAGTAAGTGCTGCCAGCAATGTGCAGAATATCCCAGACTCGCATTGTGTCATTCCATTTCTCCCATCCCGGCAAGCAGTTTTGGGGAAGGGAACGGGGGGAAAGATGAAGATGGACCACGATCCTTCGACAGGCTCAGGACAAGCTTACAGGATTTTCAGGATTAGGGAAGGATAGGGAAGCATTTAGGTTGCTTCGCGGTTAGGTTGAATATGCATACATATCATGCTCAAACTATTGTCGAGCAGGACGGTCGGTTAGTGCTTTCGGGCCTGCCGTTCCCGAAAGGCGAGAAGGTGGAGATCGTCATCCGCGAGGCTGTGAATGGCGCGGATGATGATGCCGCGTGGAAACGCCTTGCCGTCGAGTCCTTCTTCCGCGATGCGAGCGAGAAAGACGCGGACTACGATAACTACGGCCGATGACGTACCGCTTCGGAGACGTCGTCCTTCTCGATTATCCGTTCACGGATGGAATCGGCTCAAAACGAAGACCGGGCCTCGTGCTCCTTCCTGAGAGCGACGGTGACATCCTTTTCGCGAGAATCACAAGTCAGGAACGCGCTGACGAATGGGAAGTCTCGATTGAAGATAGAACGGTTGCTGGACTTCTTCACAAATCGGTAGTGCGAATGAGTAAAATGGTGTCTCTGGAGTCCTCACTTGTGGAACGGAAGATCGGCAGACTATCGGAAGGGGATCAATCCTCTGTGCAAGCAGCATTCGAGCTGTTAGCGAAAGCAATTCGAGCGTAGGGGAATGGCTGAACTGAGATTTATGGGATGGGGCGGATTTTATCCTTAACTTTGTACAGGGTTGTTCGCATTGTGCGCACAATTAATGTATCCATTCACATCGAAGGAGAAACAGAAGATGATCACTGGAAGTAAAGAGTATGACGTGTACGTTCTCAAAGAACATCATGGCTTTTGGAACTGGATATTCTGGTGGCTAAAACCATCCTATGAGATCGTGGTTGGTCAGTCGTTCGCATCGGCAGAGGAAGCAGCGAAGAGCGCCCAGCTCAAGACGAATGCTTCGCGCGGACGGGTTATCGGCATTGCAGCCGACGCTATCGTTTGTTGCAGCGAGAAGAATTACATCGTCGAAGGCTGAACGGGACGATAGAAACGAACTGATTCGCCGTCCTTTCGGCCTTTGAGAGGTTGTTTTGGGTTTGCAGCCGATGGCTTCTGTCGCCGGCTTAATGTACTTCGCATCAAAAATAATTTCGGATTTACTTGACACAGCCCATTTTAGTGCGTATATTAGCATTTGCTTTGATGGGCACCTATATCAATTTTCAATTAAAAAATTGAGAATTAAGAGTATGTGCCGCATTTGTTCTTTGACAACATGGCAGTAGTTTTCACTAGGAACGAGTTCTGTATGAAAACATTCGTTGCAACGAATGGGCGAAATCAGCTTAGAATCGAGTGTGCATCGGGAACTCACAAGAAAGAAAAACAGCACCTATTTCATCGTGACAACTATTCTGCCATAAATGGTACCTCGAAGATCGGGAAATGGCTACGCATCCACCGGCACTTTGGCTTTCATCAGATCTTTGACCTGGTTGGACATTTTACCGCGCGACATTTTTTTGATCATCTTCTGCATTTCGGTGAATTGCTTCACTAAGCGGTTCACCTCCTGGACGCTCGTACCACTTCCAAGCGCGATGCGGGCGCGGCGGGGGCCATTCAGGAGGCTCGGGAAGCGGCGTTCATCCTTCGTCATCGAATGGACAATGGCTTCGACGCGGGCCATGGCCTTGTCGTCGAAGCTGTTATCGCCGAGCATCGAGGAATTCACGCCGGGGATCATGGAAAGCAGGTCGCGCATGGAACCCATCTTTTTGATGTGGCCAAGCTGGGTGAGGAAATCATCGAATGTGAACTCCGCTTTGCGAAGTTTCTCCTCGACTTTCTTCGCTTCTTCTTCCGAAATTTGGGCTTCGACTTTTTCTACGAGCGAAACAACATCGCCCATGCCCAAAATGCGCGAGGCCATGCGGTCGGGATGGAACAGCTCGATGGCATCGAGTTTTTCGCCGGTCGAAATGTACTTGATCGGCTCATTGACAATGGATCGTACCGAAAGCGCCGCGCCGCCGCGAGCATCGCCATCCATTTTGGTGAGCACGACGCCATCGAATTTCAGCTTGTCATGAAACGCCTTTGCGGTCGTGACGGCATCCTGGCCGATCATGGCATCGCAGACGAAAAGGATTTCGTGCGGCTTGACGCGCGATTTAATGTCAGCGACTTCCTGCATCATCACCTCGTCGATGGTGAGGCGTCCGGCGGTATCGATGATGATGGTTTCGTTGGCATGTTCGCGTGCGAAACGGAGTCCTTCCTCTGCGATCTTTACCGCATTCTTTTCACCATCGATGGAAAAAACGGGAACCTCAATTTGCTGACCGAGCAATTTCAATTGCTCGATTGCAGCAGGGCGGTAAATATCGGCGGCGATAAGCAGCGGCTTTCGGTTCTTCGCTTTCAGAAGATTGGCAAGCTTGGCGGAAAAAGTGGTTTTACCGGAACCCTGCAATCCGCAGACCATGATGATGGTCGGCGGCTGTGCGGCAAAGCCGATGTCCTTCGAAGTCTCGCCCATGATGAGCACGAGTTCGTCGTAGAGGATCTTGATGAACTGCTGCTCTGGGTTGATCGAACGGAGCACATCCGCTCCAAGCGCTTTGGCCTGCACGTCATCGACGAATTTCTTGGCGACCTTATAGTTGACGTCGGCGTCGAGCAAGGTGCGGCGAAGATCGCGGGCAATATCGGCGACGTTGCTTTCGGTCAGCCGTGCATGGCCGCGAATTTTCTTATAGACGTCCTCGAAACGGGAGGATAGTGATTCAAACATGGACCGTGGTTAATAGGATTAATGTGATTAAAACAGGATTTGGGGAAACGCAGATGGATGGGCGATTGTGCCTTTAGGCGTTTCGCACGCTAACGAGCAGGGCACCGCTTTCTATCGAGATGGTGACGGGTGATGCTGTCGAGATATTGCTGAGTCCTTCGCGATAGCCGAGGCGGAGGGTTTCGTTTGAGAGAGGATATTGGAAATTTTTAGTGGTTATTCCTAAGGCTTCACCAAATGGCATGAGGGAAATAGTGGTGCCAAATGGGCATTCGAAGGAACGATGATTTTTCTCTGTAGTGAGAAAGGAATGAGAGAATTCGCCATCGAAGGATTCGATACTCGAAAATGTATCGGTGTACCGAAGCATGACGCTAAAATTAGAGAGGGTATGATCGATGCGGCCACCGGTCATTCCGATAATGCGAACAGATCCATTCCATTTACCTGACAAATAGATAAGAGCTTTTTCGAAATCGTTATGCTCTTGATCCGAAATTTGAATAATTTCACATTTGGGATTTTTTTGATTGTCGAAGTGCTGAAGCGTTTCGGGCGCCACGGAATCGAGGTCGCCGATGATGGCATCGACGGGAAGGCCAAGTTTTCTGGCATGATCGGCGCCACTATCGGCGCAGAGGATAAGATTTGCTTTCGAGGCGAATTCGAAAACGGAAGCATCATCTTGCAACGGCCCACCCAGCAATATCAGAGCAAAATTTTCCTGCGGCATGGAACCAAGAACATTATTGGAATCTAAAACATCTAAAATAAAAAAGCCGGGGTATTACTCCCGGCTTTGATAAAAAATCACGAAGCAAATCTTACTGCCCGTTCACATGCATGATGAGCAAGTGGGGATCGACCTTCGTTCCAGTGCTGACGACTTCATAAATGCCGCCGGCCTGTGCCGTGAAAGTCGAAGATCCGCCAAAGACTCGGTTGCCGGAGGCACCCGACTTGTTGCCAATGGAATCGACGACGGTGAACGGGGCACTCGTACCAGCAGGAATACTAAACTGTAATATCTCGGTAGTACCGGATAATATGCCAGTCGTTCCGTTGCGCGGAGCGGGAACCAGGCTACCACCGTTTGACTGAGCGTAGAAGCTGGAATAGTTCAAGGAGTTTGTCTTATTCGGAGGTTGTGCGACAATACCTGAAACAAAGAACAACGTGACTTCATCGGGCGAGATCGTATCGGGAACCTGAACAATCGCAAAATGCTGGGATAAGGTCGTATCCAAAACGTTAGGACGCGCAGCGGAGGGGATGGTATCGTAAAACAGAATGGTCCAGGGCTTGTTCCATCCACTCGAAGCAAGGAAGGCTGCAGGTTCCGTTAAAGGATAGGTGGTGTTGCCGGCATTGAACAAGGTCTGTTGCGTTGAGCCACTCGCGTTGGTTAAGAAGCCCTGAATATTCATTGGTTTCGGAACGATCGCGCTCTGATAATGCACTTCGTAGGCTCCATTTACCAGGCCGGTTGGCACATTTTCGCCGCCGCCCTGATAGGCGTGGATCGGAGGCAAAGAAAAGCTGCCATTGCCAAATTCCTGGAAACCCTGACCGTTCACTAAGAATCCAATTACACTATCTTGCGTGAACGAATGGCTTGTGGGACAAATATCATTAACGATATTATACCGGAAAGAGGCGAGCGGTGGGTTGGTCTGGTCGTTACCAAGATTGTTGTCATCGAATGCACGGAGGCGAAGCGTATCGTTAGCACTTTGGGTGCTGTCGGCTGCATTCGTCGCCAGCGTTTGACAGAGATCACCAGCATACACAAGCGTATAACAATTCCCGCCCGTGAAGGTCTGAAAAGCAAGTCTGGAAATGACCCGACCAGAGGAATCCGTGACGAGAAATGCATAACTCGTATCCTGCGCAACTTTAAGTGCAGTATAAGCGCTAACCTGGCCGAAGGCCTCGGGAGTGGAATTGATAACATCGCCGCTGATCGCATCATCAACATGAACGGTTAGCGATCCGACACCGGGTTGCATATTCATGAAGCGAACATAGGTCATGTTCCCTGCGGGATTGGGTACTCCGTCCTGAATCAACATGCTGTTAAATTGACCTGACTGAGCAGGGCGCGTGATAACAAGAGAATATTTTTGATTTCCTGCAAGTGTGACCGAGGTCTGGAGATCGCTGGATTTGATAAGGTGCGGGGTAACCAGAACATTATAATTTCCGGGCTGAAGTAAATTGGTATAAACGCTTGCGCCGCCATAACTGAGGTTATAGATGTTGGCCTGGGTCGGTTGTGGCTGACCGTTTTGGTACCAGAAAACATCCATCGGCGCAACGGGGGAGCAGTTCGTGCCGTAGGGTGCGAAATCCATAACGCGAATCGTCGCAAATTGAGAGATCTGATAATCGACCGTAGGAGCCTTGCAGCCGTTTACAATGAATGCTGCAACCAAAATGGTAACTGCGATGGAGGAAGAAAGATGGAATCGATTCATACGTGAACTCAACATGAGTATATGATATGGTGTGTCAAAAAAAATCAAAAATCCGCTCGCATAAGGAGTCTGTGATCGAGAACACTCGATGTGCTAAAAAGTCGCGCTCACGTCATGATCTGCTTCGTTTCCACATTACTATGGAGAGCGGAATTGCAAAAATACGAGAAAAATGAGCGGCTTGCTTGAATTCGGACATTTTTAAGATTGCAAGGGGGAGCAAAGCATTGCTGCCCCAACCGATGCAGCCTCATCAAATCGCCCAAAACGGAGTGTATGGCCAAATCTTACCTCAGCAGCGGCTCGGAGCGCAGCATTTCGCTTGAGTGCGGTGCCGGCACCGACGATGCCTGCTGGCATCTTATTGTCCGTGCGAGTAAAATATGGCACCGCAATTTCCTCTATCATCCCCTCGACAAGCGCATGGACGAAGCAACCGGGTAGAAAGTTTTCGGAATTGACTCCTGTAATAGACCCCCGTTCAGTATTTGGCCTAAATTTGCTCCCGCGAAAGATCGGGTCGATCGTCAGGCCATTGGAATCAGATTCAAGTGCAAGCCTATCCATTACTGAAAGAGCATCTTTTACCGAAAGTTCATTGCCGGAAAATTCTTTTACGACGTCGCGAAAAAAATGCGCTGCGATGAGATAGGCTTCACCCCCGGCAAGCGTAGGAGCACACGCAAGATAACGGCCATTCCTAAGATAACGGATATCGGTTCCCTCGGTCGCTTCAAGTCGCGACGTTTCCCACATGCTTTGTGATCCAGTTCCGAAGTTGATAAGCACCTCGTTCAGAGCGCATTCGGAGCCAAGATAAGCTGCTTGGGTATCGCCAATGGAAGCATGAATGTGAACATTCCGAAGTAAACCAAGCTCGTCGGCAAGCGAATGTCGGATAGTTCCGATAAACGATCCCGGTTCGGCAACCTCTGGCAAGAAGGATTGTGGAATGTTCGCGATGCCGAGAAGTTCCGAGTGCCATGTTTTTGTGATGGGATCGAACATTCCCCAAGCGGCGGCGCTGGAGATGTCGGTAACTGGCTTGCCAACGAGGATGCTCGTAAGCCAATCGTAGACACCAAGCACATAAGCGGAGTTTGGAGGGATTGCATGATGCAGGCTAAGCCAATAAAGGGTCGAGATAAGAAAACCTGTTCGGATTCCAACGCTGGTAATATCAGGCGGAGCGGATAATTCCAACGTTTCCACATAACTTTTTCCACTCGCCTCAATCTTGTCGCCTCGTTTATCCTGCCAGGTAATAAAATCGGTGGCTGGTTCGAGATTGGAATCCACAAGCAGCCCACCGTGCATTTGACCTGTCAATGCAATGGCTTCGATCGTGATCGTTTCTACTGTTGCAAATTGAACTATTGATCGAAGGATATCAAATACTTGCGTGCGAATAACATTCGGATTTTCTTCAAAATGTCCGATGGGGGAAGCCACAATTCTTGCCTCGAGTGCACGATGCTCCGAGTGGAGCACATTCATTCCATCCAGATCGAACAACGATGCTTTGATCGCCGAGGAACCGATGTCAATGCCAATGACTGTTTTCATAGTGGGCGCTCCAGTAGGTCAACCTCCGTGACTCGTTGGCCTTGAATAAGGAATGACTTTATTTCGAATGGAGTAAATGAGGCGTGCCAATGGGCGTCAAGTGTTGGGAATTTGAATTCGGCTTCACATGACTCGCCAGATTGTTCCACAGCCCGGAGAATAACTCCATTGCTGTCTTCAGCCATTTTTAAAACACCAACGCGAACGACATTATTTTTTTGCTCCATGCCCGAGAATGCTTTTGGAAGAGTTCCATTGTGACGGGATTCTGTATGAACGATCAGTGGATCATTCAACCGCGAAACTTGCCGTTTGTTCCACTCGCCATCATGCGGAATAAGCAGCAAGCGGAACTCCTGTTCACCCTGATCCTGATAACGCTCTCGTTCGTTTGGCTTTGTCACATGCGGTGTCACATGATGGGCATAGAGCGGGCTACGCGCAACGATAACATAGATATATTCTTCATCGACCGAGTAACTATATTTCGAGTCTGTGACGATCGCAAATCCATGGGAATGATCGCGTTCCGAAACGTCAACCCAGGATTGGCCAGGATGTTCTTCAGAACCAATGGGCCGTTCGATCGAAGCGTATGGGATTTCGTAGCGAGCAACTGGATCTTTGCAGCCATGCCGAAATCGCATTTTCAAAAGCTTATGTTTTTCGTGCCAATCGAGGAAGACTCGTAGTTCAATAATATTGCTATCCTTCCCAAAAAAAATCTCCTCTTCCATTCGAGATATACTCCCGCTGCTTTTAATCCGAATTCCGGACCGAATTGGGCCGGACTCGATCGTTTCTGTTGAATCGATCTGAAATGCCTGTTCGAAGTTCGTGAAAGAATGGATACCGTGCGACCATGTATCGGATTCATCTCTAATAATGATAGCAGGTGAATGCTGAAATGGTAATCTTATATCTTCCATTTGCGCCGGTAGTATCAAATTCGACCGCTCGATGCCATACACGCTCCAACCCAAAGCCGGAATGCAAATTTTTGCAACGAACCGAACGCGATCATCGCCGATCTTACCAGACGACTCAATTTTTTGCGTACCTATTTTCTGGCCATCATTAGAAATAAGGTTAACAGTTCCTAACAGTTCACCTCGTTCACTGGCTTCTGGATGCCACAGCTCAAATTCTATCAACTCTTCTCTTTCGTGGGCACTGAGGTTGAAGATAATAAGATTTTCGATGTGATCGCTTGTGTTAATATGAGAAGCGATGCGTTGAAGGGATCTATGCAATTTACGTTCAGCAATGGAGATGGACTCACGGTACATCGTGATCGCATCATCGCAGGCTTCTTTGATCGCCACGCCGCCCAGAATATCGTGGAACTGATTGAAGCAAACATTTTTCCATGCTTGTAGGAATACATTTCCATCTGTGTTCTCCTTCAACGTGAGATTCATCAGAACAACCGCGGCCTCTGCTTGAAGAAGTGTGTTTTCCGCGCGGCGATTTAATTGCTTTATTTCGCTATGCGCGCTGTAACAGCCGATCGCATGGGGCAGCATATCGCCTCGAATAACGGGAAGAGAACTTTTATTCAGAGTAGCGAAGAATCGATTTGGGTCACTATATTCAATTTCTTTTCCTCCAGTTCGAAGTGCTTCGATCTCGTGCAATTGGGCGATGGTCGGCCCACCGCCATGATTTCCAACTCCGAAAAAGATCATCCACGGCTGTTTGGAATTAAAAAGTTCATACGTGGGAAGCAACTCGATCTTTTCTCGTACGGAATGTTTCCAATTCGAATAATGGAGCGGCAATCGGTAGGTTGCAACGCGGTCGCCACTCGGGGATTCCCATTCGAAAAGAGCAGCCTCGAGATGTTTTTCATCCTGCTGAGGCCTCATGAAAATGTAGGAAGTCAGGCCAGCTTTGCTAAGCAGTTGGGGCAGATTTGCGTTATGGCCGAAGCTATCGATATTATAACCGACGGTCGCGACCTTCCCAAATCGGGATTGGAAATATCTTTGTCCGAGTAGTGCCTGACGGACAAAACTTTCGCCACTTGGTAAATTGCAATCGGATTCAACCCACCATCCACCCACGATCGACCAACGCTTGTTGCGAACAGCCTCCTGAATTTTCAGGAACAGTTTTGGGTCTGTCTCCTCGACGAACGCATAGTGTGCGGCACTGGAAGCTGTAAAAATAAAGCCGGGAAATTCTTCGATCCGATCGAGCGCCGAGCGGCAGGTTGCTGCGAAGGCTTCGAGTCCTTCCGGCATACGCCACATCCATGCCGGATCGAGATGTGCGTTACCGACGAGTTGGAACATGAAACGTGCCCCACTTGACAAGCGGGCGATAAAGTTTTTCGACGCGGTCGACCGTCAAGCCAACGGCGCGGCCCCCGCGCGATTCCAGACTGACAGCCGCCGTTGCATTTCCCATCGAAGTACACTCGTACGCGTGGTGATTCCTGAGCATCGCTGCAATGTAGCCTGCGTCGAATGCATCGCCTGCTCCGGTCGTATCGACGATATTCTGAACATGAGGGACGGGAACTTCGAAATTCTCTCCATTCGAATGCACGAGCGTAGGCGCTCCGCCGCGCCGGATGACAACCTGCCGAAATCCGCGCTGAACATACTCCGTAAGTGTCTCCGAGGCGTGTCGAGGGCCAAAGAGGATGGTGTCGTCTTCATTGGTGATGAACAATACGTCGATCATCGGAGCCAGCTCGCCGAGCAGGCCGCCAAGTTCATTTAGATCGTTCCATAACACGCGGCGAATGTTCAGGTCGAAGGCAAGGATGGTTTCCCCTCTGACGGCGCGAAGCAATTCGAAGAGTTTATCGCGATCTTTTATGACCGCAAGCGGGATAGAGGAAAAGAGCAGTGCACGAGCGGAGCGGACGTATGCGATCAGGGAATCGAGCGATTGACAATTAAACATCTCTCTCGCTGCTGAATTCTGACGAAGAAAATGAAACGTTGGCAGACTCATCGCATCGATCGAGAGGAAATAGACTCCGTTGGGCTTGCCTTCGAGAACCGGAGCGTGGGAAAGATCGAGACGTTCAATATCGAAAATGTGCCGAAGGCCATCTGTGAATGGGTCATCGCCAATGGCCGAGAGCAGGCCGGTCGAAAGCCCCAGACGACCAGCAGCCGCAAGCGCATTCAGCACATCGCCCGAATAGCCAATTTGGTACTGCCCGCTGCCAATATCACTAAATTCGACGAGACACTCGCCGATTCCAATAAGATCGAGTTTTTTCTCCATTGTTAGGAAGTTGGATTTTGGTGTTTTTTATGTCTGGTTGCGCGTGATAGGGATAGAAGCTGCCAGACTCACAAAAATACGACAACAGTTCTGCTTGCAAATAGGTTATGAATAAGATATGGGCTAAAAAAATAGAATGAGGCTAAGATCATGGACTTAAAAATCTATAAATCGCTGTGGGGGATGACTGGCACGACCGAAGAACAATTCGAACGCATTCGCACCGCTGGATATAACGGTATCGAAAGCGCGGCGCAGGAAATTGGTGCGCGTGGCAACAATTCCAAGCCGGAGACCTTTCAAAAATTGCTTGCGGATTTCGGATTCGATTACATTGCCCTTGTTTATACGGAAGGCGAGGATCATGCTGAAGAGCTTCGCCGACTTTCGCACGAGGCAATGAAATATAATCCTCGAAAAATTGTCGCTCATGCGGGGCGTGATAATATGAGTTTTGGAAAGACAATTCGTTTTTTTGAGCAGGCGCTTCGTATTGAAGAAGAACTTGGTCTGCCGATCGCGCACGAAACGCACCGCCGCCGTCCATTATATTCTCCGATGAACACGATGGTGCTATTGCGGGAACTTCCAGACCTTCATATCAATGCAGATTTCAGCCATTGGTGCGTTGTGACGGAATCGATGCTCGAAGATCATGCGGAGCCGCTTGCTATTGCTGCGCGTCGAGCTATTCACATTCATGGGCGCGTAGGTTTCGAGAATGGCCCGCAAGTTCCCGACCCCCGAACGAAAGAATGGGAAGACCGTGTACAGAAACACGAGGCGTGGTGGGATCAGATCATCGCTGCGCATATTGTACGCGGGGAAAAAGCGCTCACGTTCGTTCCGGAATTCGGTCCGCCAACGTATATGCCAACACATCCTGTGTCTGGCGAGCCGGTGGCCGATCTATGGGATGTGTGCCTCTGGTCCGCCGAGCGATTTCGGAAACATTTCAATTCACGCGTGAAAGGAAAGTAGGAATGGGGTGGGAATTTTTTATTAAAAACTTGCAGTGACACGAAGCGTGTCGCGATCTGTGCCATTTAAATGATCGATCGCCCAATAGGCATACCATGCGCTATAATTACCTTTCGGAGTTCCAGGCTTTAACAGGACGTGGAGATTGTGAGGCGTCGTTCTGGTCGTCATCGCATCGAGATCGGTAATTTGGAACACTCCCGTATCGCCGCTGCTTTGGTCGGCATTCAAGACAAATGGACATCCACAGGAAAGCCAGATCTCGCTAGTATCGCTAACCCCGGCGGCATGGAATGTAGGAATTGTGGTTAGAAACGCCAAATGGATTGTATCCGGCGTTGAAGGCGAGGATGGAGTTGAGGAGCAGGAGCTATTCGATATGATCGTAATGAGACCCCACCCGACAAGAAGACTAATTCCGAGAAGTTTTTTCATAATGACCTGAACTGATTTAAAAGCTTAAAAACTAACACAAGGCGCTTTGGAGCGATTCCGCATTTGAGTCTGCTTATTTACGCTTCCTTTTGCGCTTTCGCTGGATGAGCGTAATGATAGAAATGACAAAAAGCAAGATCGCTGCGACGATCCGAGGGACAGCATTGATGTACGATGGTGAGTTCATAATGAATCATCCCAGTTCGATGTTACTTAGTTCTCTAAATGGGAGAAATAATTTACTGGGGGCTAATCCGATTCGCGCTCGTGCTCGTTGGGGCGTGGGTGCTCTATAATTTTGTGCCGAACTACAGCGATTGGTGGACGATGTTCTTCGTTGCTGTATCGGTCATTGTTATCTATCCAGCGCAGCTTGCATGGAGAAAGCACATTAATAGGATCGGGCGCGCGAATCAGAATGCACTGTGCGCCACCTGTAAACACCTTGCGCCACGCGAAGCATTATGCACCAAGCTCGATGAACATGTTCGGAAAGATTACACTCCCTGCGGCGGGGAAGCATGGGAACCAGCCGCTAACGATCTATCGCTTTAAACAGGAACCGTTTCGAATTGTCGAAGGTAGCTCGCCATCGCTTCACGGACATCGGGCCTTATACGGGCGACATCATGGATATTTGCGAGCGCGAACACCGGTAATCCTGTCTCTTTTTCAAAATTTTCTTTTGCGGTGAGTTTGGAGCCTTCTGCAGGTTCGGCGCGGTCGAATGCAATGATGAGTCCGACGGGTTTAGCTCCGGCTTCTTTGAGTTTTTCGATCGCTTCAAGTTTTGTGCCGCCTGTGGAAATGACATCATCAACGATAACGACTTTATCACCCGCATTCAATACTCCAAGAAAGCTGCTTTTATCGCCGTGCGTCTTGGCTTCTTTGCGGTCGCTGACGGCTCGAATATTTGATCGATCGCTCTTTGCAAGTGCTATTGCGGTCGCGACAGCAATAGGAATTCCTTTATAGGCTGAGCCAAATACAACATCGGCATTGTCAAAAACTTTTTCAGCTTGCAGTTTTGCGGCATAAAGTTCGCCCATTTTTGCAAGCTGTGCGGCGGTGCAAAGCGAACCGGTATTGAAAAAATAGGGAGATTTTCTTCCACTTTTTAAGGTGAAGTCTCCAAATTTCAGGACTTCTGCGTTGAGGAAAAATTCAATGGCTTGTTGTTCGAGTGTCATTATTCGTCGTCATCTATTGCTGCTAAAGCTGTTTGCAGTTCGCTCATCGCGTGGCGGTCGCCGGCGGTTCTTGCTACCGAAATACCTTCCTGATAGATCAGCTTTGCACTTTGGTTGTCGCCGGTGTGATGGTAATATCCAGCGAGCATGTAGTACGTAGGAACATAGCTGGGGTCGCTCTCACGCAATTCTTCGAGGGTGCGGATGGCTTCGGAAAAATTTTCGGCTTTGGCATATTCCAGGCCAATAGCATACTTCGCGAAGCTATCCGTTGGATCGAGCGCAAGGAGGTCTTGAAGTTTTTCTAAACGAGCCATACAATAAAAAGATTTTCTGCCATCTGTAAGCCGAATTCTGTCTTCCCACGATCACTCATAGGGAGGCAACCATTCCTCTGATGCGACCTACCCGGGATCGTACTGCGGGCCGCAGTTCCCACGATCGCTCGTGTGAAATCCCATACATGGTCTTGCTCCGCGCGAGGTTTATCGTGACCCCGAAGATTGCTCTTCGGGCGGTGGTCTCTTACACCGCCGTTTCACCCTTACTCATACAGCCATTGCTGGTTGGATGGGCGGTTTGTTTTCTGTGATACTGCGCTGTGAATATGCTTTCGGCAAAGCCTTATTCCATATTCCCCGGTCTTGTATTCATGATCGCTCATGTATCCATGATCGCTCATGCTCTTGACCGGCACGCTGCCCTGCGGAGTTCGGACTTTCCTCTCGTTTACACGAGCAGTTGCCCGATGGCAGAAATTCTAAAATCAAAAAAATTATAAATCAGAGTTTTCTTCTTGCCCTTCTTCTACTTCGACCTCATAGATTACGGGTATTGGCTCGCCATCGACTGCGATCGCAATAGGCTCGCCAACGATGATGCGACCACAGTATTCACATACGGCATGTTTCTCGCCTTTGCGAAGTTCCAATGCAAGCTGGCGGGGCACTGCATTGTAGCAGCCGCCGCAGACGCCGTTCTTGATCGGCACGACTGCAATGCCATCCTTTGCGGGACGCACACGATTGTATATCGTCAGATAAAATGGCAATACTTGTTTTTCAAGCTCGGTGCGCCGTTTCAAAAGCCGTTTTTCCTCTTCCTCGGTACCTGCGAGGACTTCGGTCAGAGCTGCTTCGGCTTCGGCAAGCTCTCCCTCCATTTCAGTAAGGTCGGATGCCATCTGCTCATCGTCCATTTTGAGTTGTTCGAGTTCGATGCCCATTCTGCCAACGGCTTCGGTATTCGTGTGAAGCCGACGCTGGGCATCCTCAAGCTGGAAGGTGATGGCATCGTATTCACGGGTCGTTTTAACCTCGAACTGTTGCGCTTTGTAACGATCTACTTTTTCTCGCAGATCGACTACTTCGGCTGAAAGCTCTCGTGACCGGCTTTCGATCTCGTGGCGATCCTGGCGAACCTGCGCGACTTGTCGGCGCTGGTCATCGGCCTGCTGGCGCATTTCGTTGACACGGTCGGGCAATTCGCCGCGGCTCTCGATCAATTCGTCGAGATGGCGGTCCACTTTTTGGAGTTCGTAGAGGTGTATGAGTGATTCGTTCACGTCGTTTTTTTATTTATTATGTAAGCGCGGCAATTTATTTATGGCAATAATATTGCACTGCATTTGGCTCCGATTCGGCGAGTAGAATTAGCTGCTTTGTGTCAGAGTCATGCAAATTTACGGCTTTTGGAAGCACCTTGCTGAATTCCAGCGATTTCTGTGCTGCCTTGACCATCCCACGTGTAACAAATCTTTCTGTCTCTGCGTGTCCGGCATCGATCAGAAGAATGTTGTCGTGGTCTGCACGGTGGAAATCATGGTACCGAACATCGGCAGTGATGAATGCGTCCGCGCCGAGCGATCGCGCAGCATCGTAATAATCCATCCCAGCGCCTCCGACCATCGCGACCGTTCTTATATTTTCCAGTGCAACAGCATTGTGTCTTACGAATGTGGATCGAAACGTTTCGGCTACAGTTTTTAGAACATCTGATTGCGCTTTTTCTTTTGACCATGTCCCCATCGCACCCATGCCAAAAAGCACAGCGTTCGTTTGCAGTTGAACGTTGGAACTAATTTTAGTTAACGTCGTAATGTTGCTTAACCCTAATGCCTCCGCCATGAGAATGCTCGTTCCGAATTCTGGATGGGTATCGAATGCCGTGTGCTGAACATACAGCGCGATCTCGTTCTTAATAAGTTCTCGGATCAGATGTCCCGTCCGTGTTCGATCCGTGATCGCATCGACGCTTGGGAAAATAAGCGGATGGAATGCCACGATAAGATTCGCTTTGCGGTTGCGAGCTTCCGAAATTACCGGATCGGTTACTTCATACGCAAAAAGCGCGTCGGTCAGCGCTGTTGAATTCGGAAGACCAACCTGGAGTCCAATGGCATCACGCGCATAGCCAACCGCAGTGAGCGGAACTACCATTTCCAACGCATTAAGAAATTCAGTGATCAGCATTACGGCAAAAATACGGCGGTAATATACGATCGGTTTAATAAGTGATTTTGAATGACAAGTGGCCGTAGCGGTTTCCTAATTGTTACGAGCGCATTACAATCCACATTATCTTCCACATATAGACATGTTTTGTGCCATAATTTCAGACAGAGGATGGGTATGGATCCAATTGGAAAATTTTCGAAGAGGCTGAAAAAGCCCCGGCAATGAGCCGATGCTTTAGAAAGAGTAAACAAAAACCTCCCTCCGCTAAGGAGGGAGGTTGGTGAGGGGTGGTTATTCCTTCACTAACTTTACCGTTTGCACTTCGCCATATGCTGTAAGGATACGGGCATCATATGTGCCCGGAGCCAAACCCGCAAGCGAAATAGGAACCGATTTATTCCCCGGCTCGATCAACCATTCGTGGAGGCTGGCGTCCTCGCCGGCATGAACCTCATGCCCCAGCAGATCGAACAGCTCGATCTTTACATACGCCTCCTTGCTGATGGCGAACGAAATTACCGTTCCCTCGTTCGTGGGGTTGGGGTTGGCGGTGGCATTGGAGAGAATTCCTTGCGGCAACTCGCTAACGCTCATAAGAGAATGCCGAGCTAGCAGGGTATCAATCCCCAGTTGTTTCATCGTTGGGAGTGTGGTATCGAGGGGTATCGAAGTATCCCCGTCACGCCATGTCTGATATTGTGAAAGCCTACCACCCATGTACTCCTGGGAAAGATAAGGAGTGTCACACGTTGTATTTGCAATTAACCAATTAAGCACTGCAAAATTTGAGTTAGGAATATAGAATGTACCCGCAAGAGCTTCAACACATGCACAAAAGTATTCCGGAACCGTGGTATTAAGATATAACACGGATTCCAGCCAAAGTCTGTATTGAATCCGTAGAGTTGAATCCTTAAGCTCCAGATATTGCTCAGAGCTACTCATAGGAGTAAACGCCCTATATGAAATTGGATCATTATAGCACCGATTAACGAAGGCTTGCAGCGAGTCATAGCAAAGTTGGTATTCGTAGTTATACCCATAATTAATTCCATCGTAAAGCGACTTTGTACATTGTGTAGTAGTGTCCATACTTTGCGATTTTGGCCCTTTTTCTTTCTTAGTAACTGATCCAAGCACAGAGCATTCTCCAGAAAAAGTTGTTTGCGAAGTCAGAGAACCAGCACAGGAAAATGTGATATTGTTTGCGTTAAAAATACTGGAACTTCCAGCCCAATTGCAAGGACAGGAACCACTGGTTGTAATCGGAGGAGCGATGCCAGTACCCCAGAAATTATTATCGATTGCGCCAACGGCGACTGGGCTGGTTGTATTGCCGAGTCCCCTTACCACACCACTCGGTGTCATGGTGTACGAATGTCGGTCGCTCCCGTTTGGAAATATATCATAATAATTCCGTGGTTCGGTGACCGGCGGACGTGCGCAGCACATCCCTACAGTTGAGGAGTTGTAGTTCCATCCGGAGCGTGAGGGATTTGCACCCCAGCAATTATTAGAAATGTCAAGAGGATCCACAACTTCCTGCGCACTCGCACATTGTGCACCGAGCAGCAATAGACACACAAGTACGATGGACGATGCTTTTTTCATGGCTTCATTTCTACCTCGAATGAAAGGAGAATGGAGGGGAGGTGGTTCCGTGTACACCGGATATGGAAAAATTTTCAATAATCTTTCCAAATCGCTTGACATTGCCCTTTTTACACCGTATATTTGGTAGTGCAGTGATAGGCACCCTATATCAGTTTTGAGTTAAGAGTTCAGAATTAAGAGTAGGGCGCATCGTCGGCGATGCTTGCTTCGTGGTTCATTGAAAGTTGAGAGTAAAAGTAGTTTTCTATATGAACGAGTTCTCTGAGAAAACATTTGTTGCAACAAATTGACGAAAACAGCCCGGAAACGAGGGTTCATCGGGAACTCACAAGAAAGAAAAACGGCACCTATTTCTTGGAGAAAACAGGCAAAGGGTATTACTGCCTCTTTAAAATGCAGAACAGCCCCCTCTGTGGGGCTGTTCTGAGTGGAGATGGGGGGGATCGAACCCCCGTCCGAAAAATACCACCGAAGGGTACTACGCACATAGTTTCCTTATTTAGTAGCGTGCTCTGAGACCATAGAAGGAAACGACCGATCCCAAAGCACCGCTCCTCCTGAATACTCCCGGCAAGCGAGAAGCGCTCTTGCAGAAAGAGACCTGGCATGGATGATCGCTCATCCGCGACACCTCCGTTGCAAACCCGCCGGATCTAAAGGCTTGCGGAGATGGGCACCCTCCCGCTGTTAGGCGAGATAGCAGCATCGACTCTAAATTACTTTAGAGGAGCTTAGGCAGCCATTGCGTAGCTATAAGTGTTCGCAATTATGTTTTGCTGCGAGTTTGAGTCAGGATCATTACTGATCCACGAGCGTTCGCAGCCCCACTCGGTGCGCACCACGACGACTGAGTGTTTCCCGTCGAAGCCAATGCATCCCCATGTGGCAAGTATGAATTATAAAGTATGAATATCATACCCCAATTCGGTACTTACAGAAAAGCTAAACGAAATATAGGCCACAGTGTTCCTAATAAAGAATTCATTGAGAACGCCCCTGAAACGTAGATTCGATATACTGTTCCTTTTCGTCGGAATTAGCATTCTTGCGCTGTTTACGACGCGCTACCGGATGCCGTTCCGTCTGGATGACGTCCTGCTCATGCTGTGGGCCAAGACGCATTCTCTGAGCGACATCATCGACCCGATCCATGGGCAGATGATAAATAGCTTCCGGCCTGTTTTCACGTTTGTGACGTTCATACTTACACACTTTGCAGGATGGGATCATCCTTTTTGGTGGCATCTGACACTTGATCTCTCGCTTCTGACGGGAATCACATTCGCCGGTTTGACGGCGCGATATCTCATCGAGCGATGGTTCGCGCTTGAAATCTCCATCGCGTTGTACTGGCTTGCGTTTCTTCCGATCTTGAATATCTTTTTTTGGTATAGTGATCTTACGTACGGTCTCGAACTTTTCTTCACCGCAGCCACATGGTATTTTGCATTGCGTGGACTTTACGAATCTCGTCTAAGATACTGGCTGATCGGAATGCTCTTCGCTTCACTCGCCGTGCTTTCGAAGGAACCTGCTTTCGTGCTGCTGCATGTGGTGTTGATCGGATCTTTTTTACTTGAGCGGCATTCCATCATTGAAAAATGGAGGCTATCTCCCATTTCATCTCGGTGGATGGCCTTTGCCGGATATGCGATTTTCTGCACCCTGACGATTTGGGTCGCATTTGCATCTCCAACGCGTACCAACCGCTTTTTCCCAATGAACTCTCCGGAGATCGCGCACATCGTTCGAGATCGCATCACGTATTACAGCGCCATTTATCTTTCCCTTATTGCTCGCATTCTCCTTTTTTCTCCGATGGTGTATGTGTTCCTTCGAGCGATATTTCGAGGAAGAATAAAAATGGCAAGCTCGTGGCAGTTCCCAGTTTTGACCATCCTCTCCATCATTCTTAGTATAATTCTTTTCCAAAACATTTTAATTTCGATCCCGCTCGTAACGTTTATTTTTGTCACGTTGGCAACCTTGCCGAATGCCGAGCGTGGCCGAGTTCGGCGTTTATTGCCATTTGTAGCTTGCCTTGTTATTGCAATTGGTGCGCTCCTATTTACTATTCAATTAGTAAAAACGCAGCTTACAGAAGCGGCATTGCTCACGGCAATTTTGTCATCCTGGGCCTGGTGTGTTTGGGCTGAGGATCTTAGTCTTGCAATGCAGCCCTATCGATCGAACAAATCATTTCGTTCGATGAGCCTTGTTTCATCAGCCATGATCGCGGCTGTTCTTGCTATTGCGATTTGGCCGCGAATCGTACGAGAAGAACGCTTGCTCCGCGAAGTGCGCAATGTTCGGCAGAATGCCAATGATGCGGTGCACTGGAGCGCCGCACATCTTCCGATTGGCTCGGTGCTGGCTGTTACCGAATACAGCCTCTACGGTTTCGATGGCCCCGGTGCGCTTACGGGAAAAGATGATGAAACCAAACTTGCGGAACAATCCACGTTTGCTGGTGGCTTCGCATTCGATGCGCTGGCCGTTTTAGGGCGTTCAGATTTTCAAAGAACATTTCTCGCGGATTCCGCCATGCTTCCTCGTGTGCTGCAAGCAATGCGTTCGGAGCCAAATTCTTATGTCCTGCTTCAGACTAAATTAGATTTAGATCGCTTTCATGGTTCGAAAGAATATACCCCCCTTATTGCTCAGCACGATTCGTTGGTCGCCCAATTTTCGAAAGGACCATATCCCTCCGAGGTTTGGATGCTCAAGAACTGAGAATCCTGTTTCGCTCGAATCCGAAACTTTACCACTGAACTAACGTCCATTCTGCACGTTTCCCTTCTAAATTAAAGGTTTCATGTTTTACCGTTTTTTCGTTCTGATCGTACTTTTTCCCGGAGTCATTTCGGCTCAGCGGGCACATAAGCATAGTTACTCATTGCCGAAAGTTGGCACGATGATCGTCAATACCTACTTCGTGACCGATTCCTCCGGCGCTCTTGTCCCGAAATCCGTTGCCGATCCCGATCTGAACGATGATACGCTGTTCGTCATCAAATCAGGCGTTCGGTTTCTTGGCCGCGATAATTGCGTTGCTCTCGCCGCAAAATCCCATCCCGATACGATCCTTATTTCGTATGCTTCCAATGGCGATATGTACATGCGCGGTCTAAACAAAGATTCGGCTTGGAATGTGATGCCGGTCGGAAGAGCGCCTGGAAAGAAATCCACCGATATACTCCCGGTCGATAGCGGCATTTATTTCGGCAAAGACTATAACATGCCCCACAAGCGAACGATGGAAGTGCTGGGGCACGATACAGCTTCGGTTGGTAGTAAGGTCTATGATTGCATCAAGCTTCAGGTAGTCGATATTCGGCAGTATCAGGAGATCGATTGGCAGCAGGGTCTGCTCTTTTGGTACTCTCCAGAACTTGGTTATTTCGTACGGCAGAACATGGGCTGGAATGGAAAGTATTTTTTGAATCAACAGCTTAAAGTGTACAGCGATAAATAGAATTAAGCGTAGCTCGTAAATCATTGAAAAACAACGCATTGATGCCCGCTCTATAAAAGCCTTTTTGCTGATTTCCGACTCAAAGTATCGCACGAAATAATTTGATCCAATGCTGCACTCGGTTGTGTTTCTAACGTTGCTTCTTTTTGCGAAAACGAATCCATCGTCGATTCGATCAATTCTGGAATTCTCGTAAATGCAATTCGGCGATCCAAAAAAGCCTCGACTGCGATCTCGTTCGCAGCATTAAGAATGCAAGGGTAAAGCCCGCCTCGTTCGCATGCCGTTCTCGCCAGTGTGAGGCATGGAAATTTATCATACTCCGGCGCAAAAAACTCCAGCGGACTATTTGCCGCAAGATCGAGCAGGCTATACGATGTGTCGATCCGTTCTGGAGCTGCAAGTGCGTACTGGATCGGCTGGCGCATATCCGGCATTGCAAGCTGCGCCTTGATGCTTCCATCGACGAACTCCACAAACGAATGCACAATGGATTGCGGATGAATAATAACATCGATCTTCGAAAGCGGCAATCCGAAAAGCCATTTTGCCTCGACGATCTCCAGTCCCTTGTTCATCAGTGTTGCAGAGTCGATCGTGATCTTCTTGCCCATTACCCATTTCGGATGGCGAAGCGCAGCTTCGGGCAAGATCTTCGGAAATAATTCCTTTGCCAGCGTTCGGAACGGCCCGCCGCTTGCGGTCAAAATAATTCTGCGAATGCTTTCGGGCGGTTCACCAACAAGGCACTGAAAAATAGCTGAATGCTCGGAGTCGATGGGCAGAATTTCACTGCCCGAAACGGCGGCCATTCCCGTCAGCAGTTCTCCTGCAACGACGAGCGTCTCTTTATTTGCCAGCGCGATGCGTTTGCCGAGTTTGATCGCCTCGACGGTCGGAGCAAGCCCCGCAAACCCGACGAGCGCCCCAACGAAAATATCATAATCTCCACGCCTCGCAAGTTCGACGAGTCCTTCAGCTCCGGCAAGAACTTCGCATCCCGGCTTTTGCAATCGCAGGTCCGCCGCCGCCGCCAGATCGCTCACGGCAACCGCACTCGGATGAAACTCCGCGATCTGCGCAGCAAGCACCTCGATATTCCGATGCGCCGCAAGCGCAGTGACCGCGAACCGCTCCGGATGCCGCCGCACCACATCCAGCGTGTTCACGCCGATGGATCCGGTCGAGCCAAAAAGAGCGATCGTTCGCGGAGAAAGGGGAGTTGGTGAATACATAGGATTGAGCTAACACCTATTCATGGTGTACTCGTTTGTTTTTACTCGTTCATCCCTCATACTTTCCGTCCCCGTCTCCTTAATCTCTGCAATCGCCCCAAATCCAGGTTCTGACTTTCCCCCCAGAAATAGCTGCTTTTGGAAAAACGCATTTGTACTTCATAATCACCCTCGTTTCCGAGCTAATTTCGCCGCTGTCTCTCAGACAGCGCAAAAATTTTCGGCATTTGTGTCCGGAAGCCAGTTCCATTCCACAATGTATCCACAATTTTACTCACTCCTGAAGATTTTTTTGCGCGCAAACGCATTTGTTTTTCATTAACAAATGGAGTACTCTATCGACTTTTTCATTAATTTCACTGAGAAAACCACAGTTCCCGATTGTCAATGAACTCCCGCACCGAGCATCGCCGACGATGCGCCCCACTCTTAACTCAAAACTCTTACCTCTTAGCTGAAACAGGTGCCCATCAAAGCAACAACTAATATACGACAATCTTTTCGCCCGCCACAAAATATGATATTTTACCCGCGTAGGTCGGTGCTTCCAGCCCGACACCTCACTCGACGCGGAGATCAATAAATTAGTTTACGAGCTTTATGGTTAAGGGAAGAGGAAATTAGGATTGTGGAGGGGGCGTGAATCTTTTCCTCATTTACGAAAGTTGTAAGATATATGATCACATCAAAAAGCGCCATAGAGAAGGCCATCGCATTTCTGGAAGGCTTGAAGCCTGACTATTTGGGAGGAGAACCCAAGTACATCAGGCTTGAAACCATTCAACTGTTCGATAAGGAGTGGGTGGTCATTCTTAGCTACACGATACTTACACCCCGTCCCGAGGCAGGTTTGGTGAACTCCTTGGCGGAGTTACTTTCGTCACGCCGCTACTTTAAGGAGTTCGAAATTAATGCTCAGAGTGGAGACGTGATAGCGATGAGGAATCCCCAGGCGCCAGCTGCTACGCTCGAACACCAGCCAGCGTAAGATGGGCATTCGATCCTCGTATCCAGGTAGCCGATATATCTTTCCTGACGCGAATATACTTGTTCTGCTCATTGCTGGTCAGGTACGCCCCAATCTCGTTCCTCAACTTTCACCGGGTAACTATAGGTTTGACATTGACGACTTCGAGGTGTTATCTCGATTGATCTTGGAGTTTGAGGGTACCATTACGACTCCGTACATCCTGGCCGAAGTGAATTCATTACTGTCATCACTCGATAATAATTCGATGGTCGAATGCCGAGCAAAATTAGCAGAATACATTCCGCTGCTGGAAAATCGATATACGAAACCGGACGAGCTTGCGTCCAGTAGCCGGTTCCCAGATTTTGGCATCTCCGATGTCAGTATCCTATTCGCTTCGGAGCAAGCTCTCGTCTTAACTCAAGATGGAGGGTTACTCGGCCTATTACAAAAGCAGTGTGATGTTATTGATTATACTTCTGTCAAGCAATTAATAGCAGAATGACAATAAAGAAGCAGTAGGCCGCCACGCTGCGAGTACTCCGTCGCTACGCGACTATTTGCGTAGGTCGGTGCTTCCAGCCCGACAGTCCCGCTCCGATAGGAGCGAAATATTTGTAGCCCCGGGTGTAGCGAAGCGCAACCCGGGGTTAGCGAGATTTTTTTAAGAGCCAGAGCCCCGGAGGGACGACACATTTGAATTTAGTCGCGGAGCGACGAAGTACCCGCAGCCCAGGGTGGAACAAAGTGGAACCCTGGGTAAGATTGCAATTGAAAAAATATTAGCCCTGAAAGGGCGATGTTTGCCGCTGGGATTTTACAACGCCCTTTCAGGGCTTGGGAACCTAAAACGCAACGCCAACCCAGGGTTCCGCTCGCAAGCTCGCTTCACCCTGGGCTGCGAGTACGCCGTCGCTACGCGACTATTTTTCTCAGCCGCGTAGCGGCGGCATATTTGTAGCCCCGTGCGTAAGCGCGGGGTGTGCGGATTTTTTTAAGAGCCAGAGTCCCGGAGGGACGGAATATTATGATAATTCAATATCATGTTTCTTCCCATCCGGGCCAGACATTGTAAAATTTTCAAATCCACGCAGGGCGAGTAATTTACAGCTAAAAAACCAGTCGCGGAGAACTGGACGATTAATATGAACATGATCTAATGCTACCATGAAGCTTCGAATCATGACAAAAAATGATTCGTCAAACAAAGGATTAGCTTTCAATGGACGAACTGAAAACTTGCTCGCGCCCGGCTTACTCCAATATTTTTCTTCTCTGAAAACATGAGTACCATGTATGTGCTCATTAAAACTTCGGTAGCACATATAGTACACTCCCGTCTCTTCAACATTTTCAGCGAGCTTACGTAACTCGTTTGGGCCTCCAAAAAGGCGATACCACCTGTCGGGATCCGGCTTATTACGTGACTCATATTCAGCAAGGATGTCAGCGAACTCGCTTGAAAGCTGCATATTTATCTGTTTTATTTCATCAGGTATTCCATCACCACCCAATGAGAAGTTTATCCCCATTGCATCCAAAGATAATAGATCCCTTACTTGTTTGCCACTCGGAGTAGATTCTTGAAGCTCTTTCAGAAAGTCTAATCGCCGAATTTTTCCCATGAACAAAATGCTTTTCGCCCTTCTTTCGGAATCCTCATTAAAAATATATTTGAAGTAAAGCAAGGTCTCAGTCATTGAACGAATCAAAATCGGGGCAGACGCTTGCGCTCCAGATTTGAATAGAGCGTAAAGAGCATCTAGTTTTCTTAATTGCTCTGCAAAGAGCATTGAAGTCGCTTTGCCTGTGTAGCTACCACGATATTCCATGCGTAACCAATTAAGAATGTGAGTGCCAAAACGTAAGGCTTCGTAAAGGCTTGCTGCACATTGCTCGTTCTCTCGATCTTTCTCATTTATATCGAGATATTCTGGAATTGATTCGGTCGGCACTTGCCAACTGAGGAATGGAGGTGCTTTATTAATCTTTAATTTGATCGGTTCTTGTGCCATATTTCGCTCCTACGGAGCTTTTAAACTTTTGGTTCCGCTAACCCCCGGCTGACTCCGCGGGCTACAAATATTTCGCTCCTACGGAGCGGGGCGGACGTGCGCAGCACGTCCCTACGGATCACGCCTTCAAAAACCCCAGCTCATAAACCATTGGCTGCAACTTTTCCGTCAAGGCTTTGTAGGCCAATTCTAAAGCTTTGAAACTAACGGGTGCAAAATCCCCGCTCTCGTTGCGGGATTGCAGGGCTTTATTAGTGAACACTTAGGCACGCTAAAGTCGTTTTCAGAGTGTCGAAAACAATCTCCCCCAGCCTTCGTTAGAGTGGGACTTAGAAAGCAACCGCCTCCACACATTGCGAATCACGCCATTTCTTCTTTTCGTCACCTGCTTTGTCGGGGCAGGCGTTCGTGCGCAAACTCCTATCGGCTCTGCTAATAGCCGCGTGGATACAAGCAAGGCCAAGACTTCGGTCGATTCGACGCTGTCGTTTTCGCCAAAGCCCTCGAATGGGTTGTGGCGGCGCCCGCAGGTGGAGCGCGATGGCGGTAATATGTACTACACCAACGAGGCCATGCGCTATTACGGCTCGCAGAATACGCTGCCTGAATTATTCGAAGAGTCCGGCGGTCCGTATCCGCTCGTGCTCTCGGATGAAGCCTACGGCCGCGAATCCTTCGTGATGACATCCCGCACGAGCGAGGATATTGCTTCCACTTCGATCGATGGCGTTCTGCCTATGAACAGTCTGCTGAACGGCATGACGATGACGAATTATTTCCCCATAGATGCCTTCCGCGATATTCGCATGAATAGTGGCGCGGAGGGCGCGGCGATGACAGGTGCCGATCTTGCCGCAAGCGATGCTGCAGATTTTACCGTCGAGCGGTTTCGCGCGCCGGTTCCATACTCACGCATTCATTTCAATCAGGATCTTTCGCGCGATAACTCGAACTTCGATGGTCTGTTCAGCATCAATGCCTCGCGCAATACAAATCTGACGTTCGCAATTTATCGCCACACATCGGGACACTCGCCGGTTCCCTACGATCTTACCTTTAATCCTCGAACGGATCTCTGGAGCGGCCGCGCGCAATTTACGTTGAATAAATATCTGGGAACGCTTCCAACGGATAGCACTATGACGCCGCATAAAGTCGATTCCATTCTCGCCACGCCCGCAGCCAAAGCTAATACGCTGGACATGCTCGTTTGGACGCAATATGTATCGGCCTTCAGCGGACTCAATGGGGGAGTGCAGGCCATTGATTCGGGCGATGTGTTCGATCAGGTGAACGCGCAGGTGCATGATGTGAACACATCCGATCATCGCACCCGCGCCGACGCGCTTGCGGAACTCGAATTGCCTTTGCTTGCCGAAGCGCGAACAAAGATCGCGGGATATGCCTCCTACGAAGCGCGGACGATCATTACTCCCGATCCAACCTTTCCAAGCTGGGTCAACGCCTCTGCGGAGGGTTCCCGTGCGGGACTCATGCTCGATCAGCCGCTTACGCTTGCTATTGGTGATTTTCTGACGAGCGCCCATGTCCGCGGCGATGCAGAACGCATCACGAAGGATTCGTCGATCGCAACTTCGCATTTTGTTTCCGAGTCACGATTTTCCGCTATGGCCAGCGATTCGCTTGCCCTAAAAACAGCGCTTCGCATTTCTCTTTTCGGATTTGCGCGGACGATCGAATCCAATTTGTCGGTTGCGGGAGGGGCGGCTTCCGCTGCCGTGCTTCCTTCGGTCGGGTTTTCCGGGTCGATCGGTATTACCGATGCTATTTCGTTCCACGCGAGTTATCAGTATTCGAAGGATCGTGCTACGCTAAGCCCTAATCCAACCACAACATATCAGCTTCGCAATCTCGGTGGCTGGTTCGATGCACATTTTGCCATTTCTAATCAGGATAGCATTGCACTTCACGCCGGTTTCCTCGACCGGCACGAGCCGGAGGGAATTATGTATGCCGTTCCCAGCGATACTTCCCGCACGGTGCCCTCGTTTTCAAATGCCGATATGCATTCGCAATCGTACACGCTTGCTCTGGATGCCTATTTTTGGAAATTTCACTGGGGAGCGTCGGCAACGTATTTTCCAAGCATTGCACCGCTCAGTCCTTATACTCAAACACAGGAACTTGTCGGCGATCTCCCCAATAGATTCTTTGGATCGACCGGCCTCTATTTTGAGAATGAGCTTGGGGAAGGAAATCTTCGGTTCAGCGTCGGCCCGCGTGTGCGATTCTTAAGTCAGCTTGATCCTCAAATTTCCTACGATCCGGCATCCGATTATTATGTCTATCGCGGATATGCCTCTTCTATTGTGGATTCCGCACACGTTCGGGTTCCCGATCCGCGCCTGCTTGCGAATCAATTCGCCTTCGATCTGCTTTTATCGGCGGAAGTCGATCGCCGCGCACAAGTGAGTATGTCATTCCTGAATATTCTTGGAGCGCCGTATGATAACACTTCCCTCTACCCTCGCGATGGGTTTCACTGGCGAATTGATGTCGTTTGGGCATTCCTCGACTGATGAAAAAACTTATAGCAGTATTCGGCCCTGGGAAAGTTCTTGCGGATGATACACTGTATCACGAGAGCGAGCGTCTCGGCGCGTTGCTTGCATCGGCAGGATTTGCTGTTGTTACGGGAGGGTACGACGGCGTAATGGAAGCAGCATCGAAAGGCGCACGGGAAGCAGGTGGGCAAGCGATTGGCGTAACTGCGGAAGTATATTTTGCACGAGGCCGCGAAGCAAATCCGTATCTGACCCGTGAAGTGCGCGTCAAAAGCGCAACCGACCGCCTGATGGAATTGCTCGATCTTCCCGATGCTTATTGTGCGATAGGGAACTCAACGGGCACACTTGCAGAAATTGCGATGGCGTGGGATTACATCACAAAAGGATTTTTCCCAGCAAAGCCGATCCTTCTTATCGGTAAAAGCTGGAAAGGATTTTTTGAATGTGTTAGCACCGAGGAGAAGTTTACACCGTTTTTGCATCTCATTCAATTTAAGGAATCGCCGGAATTAGTGATGAAAGCTCTACTGCAAGCATTTGGGCCGCAACAACAGTTACCAGAACTTGAAATAATAAAATAACTAATGACCGAAAGTGAATATATCGTGGGCCGCCGCGCTGCGCTTGAACTGTTGCGCGATGAAGCCTCGCGTGCGCGAATTGAGAAAGTCTATATCGCGCATGGTAATCATGGCCCGCAGATGGGGGAGTTGCTCCATTTATTACGAACGAATAAGATCGCGTTCAGCGAAATGGATCGCGGAAAATTCCGGGAACTGGAAGCTCGCGCCGCGAGCGGGGAAGATTCACAAGGCGTTATCGTCTTGATCGCACAGCGCGGCTATCACGAATTGGAAGATGTGCTTGCTGATAATAATAATCCTCTTCTCATTGCGCTCGATGGCATCGAAGACCCACACAATATCGGCGCAATTATTCGTTCAGCAGAAGCTGCTGGCGCAACGGCTGTTCTATTGCCCAAACGCGGCGCAGTTCTAACCCCGGCTGTTTATAAATCCAGCGCCGGTGCAGCGAATCACGTGCCGATCGTAAAGTATGGGAACCTCGCCGAAACGATCCGCAAACTCCAGGAAGAATTTGGTGTAACCTGCTGCGGTCTCGCAGGTGAAGCAACCGAGTCAATTTACGAAGTCAGTCTCACCGGCCCCATTTGTCTCATTATCGGCAGCGAAGAAAAAGGCTTACACCGATTAGTTAGGGAACGCTGCGAAAAGCTCGCTGCCATTCCAATGTTCGGTAAAACCGCTTCTCTCAACGCGAGCGTCGCTTGTGGGGTAGCTCTTTTCGAGGCCGTCCGCCAACGCGCTCGTGGTGCAGCTTCTGGCGTTTGATCTTATCGGAAGAAAAAGTTTCGTTCCTTGAGGTTTGGGAAGCATCCTCGGTTTCTGCAAGCCTAAAATCGACCTGCCGTTTTTCTTCGAGCACTTTTACTAATTGCACTCGCAGCGGATCGCCAATGCGGAACCTTCGGCCTTCACCCCTCGGTCCATACTGACCGCGCCGCTCTATAAGCGAATAATGCGCTTCATCGAATTCATAATATCCAGGCAGATCGCGAATATGCACAAGCCCCTCAGCGCCGGAACTTAATGCGACAAAAATTCCGAAGTGCGTGACGCCGGAAATAACGGCATCGAATTCGTCACCAACTTTTTTCTTCAGAATAGATATTTGCGCGAGCTTGATGGATTGACGTTCGGCATCGGTGGCGTGGCGCTCGGAGGCGCTCGTCAGATCGGCAATTTCAGGAAGTATTTGGTAATAGTGCTGTTCGCGTTCGCGGTTCATCCCGCCCGGACGCTGATATTCTGCAAGCATTCGGTGAACGATGAGGTCGGGATATCTGCGAATCGGGGAAGTAAAATGTGTGTAGTGCAAAAATGCAAGTCCGAAATGCCCGACGTTATGTTCGGCATACACCGCCTTTGCCATCGAGCGTAGCATGAGCTGGTTCAGTAAATGCTCTTCCGGCTTACCTTTCAGCGATTCAAGGAAACTTTGGATAGATCGGGGAGTCGGATTTTCTGCCGAGAGCTTATATCCAAGCGTTTTTGCAAGCTGGGCAAGTTCCCTGATTTTTGCAGAGTCCGGTTCTGCGTGAATGCGGTACAGAAATGGCCGTTCGCTCCCATCTTTTGCTTTGCGCGTGATGAATTCGGCAACGGCACGATTCGCCGCTAACATAAAATCCTCGATCATCCGCATGGAACCAAGCCGCTCTTTGCGGACGGCCTCGGCCGGCTCGTTATTTTCGAATCGAAAACGGAATTCCTCGGACTCGAAATCAATGGAACCGGATTCTTTTCGCAGATCGTACATCTTGAGGCTGAGCGCGCGCATTTGCATTAAGAGCTTTGCATGTTTTCCTCGCCCCGTTTTGGTGCGCTGTTCGGCTTCTTCATACGAGAAACGCATCACGCTGCGAATGACGGTTTTTTTCATCTCCGCCTTTTTCACTTTTCCCGTTTCAGGATCGATGCGAAGGAAAACGGAATAGGCGAGCTTATCCTCATCTGGCCTGAGAGAGCACAGCTCGTTCGAAATGCGCTCCGGGAGCATGGGAACGACACTGCCAACGAGATAGACGCTCGTGCCACGCTGAAGCGCTTCGTTATCGAGCGCAGAATCTTCGCGTACATAATGGCTTACGTCTGCAATGTGAACGCCAAGCGTGACCGTGCCATCATCGTTCGAAGTTAGTGAGACTGCATCATCGAAATCTTTCGCATCTTCCGGGTCGATGGTGAAAATGATTTCGCCGCGCAGATCAAGTCGTTTTTTTATTTCAGATTCTGGAATGGTTTCAGGAAGTTTATCGGACTCTTTCAGCACAGCGCTCGGAAATTGTTCCGGAAGATTGAATTCGGAAATGATCGCGGCATTAGAAAAGCCTTGTTTTGCTATGGTGCCGAGAAGGTTGAGTACAAATCCTTCCGGTTGGAGATATTCGTCCGTCCAATCGTAGAGTTCGATGGTTACTCGGTCGCCTTCGCGCGCACCATGCAGATCTTTCCGCGCAATAAAAATATCGCGTTTAATCTTGCCAGACTCAGGGCGGACGAAAAATCCCTGCCGCGTACGCTCGATCGTACCGACGATTCGATGAGCGGCCTTTCGAAGGATCTCCGTGATCTCGCCTTGCGGACGTTCATCCTTTTTAGCTGCGAACAGATGAACGCGCACATGATCGCCATTCATCGCAGAATGTAGATTTCGTGCGCGAATAAGAACGGAATCGCCAATGTCAAATCCTTTTGACGGCGTGACAATACCGTTGCCGGTAGATTTAACGTGCAGTTCACCTTCAACTTCGGTCAGCGCAATTCTGGGCAAACCGTATCTTCGCCGCGAACCGCGAACGATCGTGCCGTCAAGCTCGAGCGTGTCGAGCATTCGACGCAAATTCTGATAATCCTCGCTATCGGATTTGATGGCGAGCATCTTAGAGATCTCGTTCGTTTTGAACAGCTCGCCGGAATACTCTCGGAAAAGTTGGAGGATGTTCTCGCGTAACACGGTTGAATTTTTAATGAGGATGTGGAATAGACCGAACCATAACTCGCGATTCTTAATTCTTTATTTTTCTTGAGTACTATTATTGCACCCGATTCGATTCGCCAACTTCCGGGCATTACTCCGAAAAAAGCGGAGGCACTCGCTGCGGCCGGAATCGAAACGCTTCAAGATATCATCCAGCATTTTCCTGGGCGTTATCTCGATGCACGGCAGTTTGTGCCGCTTCAGGAGCTTCGGAAACATTTGCGAAAGCCTGTGAGCGTGCGCGGCAAGGTAATTTCTACTCGGTTTATTCCGGGGCACCATCGCGCACGTGCCGTTATTGCTTTGCAGGACGATTCCGGCGGAGTGCTTCAATTAGTGTATTTCGATTTTCCCGATTGGCGCGTGAAGCAATTTCGAAAGGACGAGGAATATCTTGCTGCGGGATACGCCGGCGAGTATCAAGGGCTTGTTCAGATGGTTCAGCCGCCGTTCACCGAGCATTTACTGAATCCGGATGAATTTGCGCATGGACAAATGCTGCCGTTGTATTACATCCCACCCGCATTACGGAAGGCAGGTTTTCGCGATAAGCAATTTCGCGATCTGATCCAAACCGCGATCGAGAAAGCTGAGAAACTCGGTCTTCTGCACGAGATACTGCCCGCAGAACTTCTCGATCGCGAGAAACTGATGCATCGTGATGAAGCGATTCGTGAAACGCATCATCCCAAAAGTCCGGAGCGTGTGGAATTGGCACGGCGGCGATTGAAATACGAAGAAGTATTTTTCATGCAGCTCCGGCTTGCAATGGAGCGGCAGCGCATGCGGATGGCGGTGAAGGGCGTTGTGAAGTATGATGTTTTGCGAATGCTCGCTGCGCTTCAGGCGAAACCGTCTCAAGATGCTGGCATTGCAGAAAAGATTTTGGCTTCGTTGCCATATAAACTTACTTCCGATCAAGTGAAATCTCTAAAAGAGATTCTTCACGACATGTCGAAGGAGGGAGGGCGCGCATATCCCATGAATCGGCTTTTGCAGGGCGATGTCGGCAGCGGAAAAACGATCGTTGCACTTCTGGCGATGCTTGTCGCGATAGAAAATGGTTACCAATGCGCCTTCATGGCCCCTACAGAAGTCCTTGCTGCTCAGCATTACAATACGGTCACAAACATTCTGAAAGATACTGCTATAAAAACAGTATTGTTGATCGGTGGGCAGGGCAAGAAAGAACGAAAGAGCATTCTCGATGCTGTTGCGGCAGGTGAAACGCATATTGTGGTCGGTACTCACGCCCTCATTCAAAAATCGGTTCGGTTCAATCGTTTGGGATTTGTCGTGACAGACGAGCAGCACCGTTTCGGAGTCGCGCAGCGCAAAGCGTTAGTGGATAAAGGCGAGGATGCGGCCAGCATTGACGAGGTCGAGCATGAACTGTTTCGAATGAAGATTCATACGCCGCAACCCGTGACCCCGGATGTGCTCCTAATGA
>Ga0206953_1018_pt1 | contig 40075 bp, 41 predicted proteins | sample Alteio_BWOrgHeat_36_FD_152977 | JGI IMG/M metagenome (GOLD analysis project Ga0206953, IMG submission 152977) | Enriched cells from forest soil in Barre Woods Harvard Forest LTER site, Petersham, Massachusetts, United States -... | ecosystem: Environmental > Terrestrial > Soil > Temperate forest >...
CGCCAGCGACGCCACATCGCTGAAGGCAGTAAGAACGGTCAGGTCGTCATCGTCGAAGCCATCCTCGCGGTGCTTTGCGACATAAAGCCCGCCGCGCACTTCATCTTTTTGCATAAGCGGCACAGCGACCATCGAATGCAACTCTTTATTTGATCCCGCTTGCTCCTGTGATGGGAACAGATATTGCCGTCCGCTGATCCGGCGGCGTAACACAAAGGGTTTACGCGACTGCTCCAGCTCTCCGCGCGGCGATGGAACTTGGAGACTTGCATCCGAAAATCCTTCGGCTTCTTCCATGATCCGTTCCGCCGCCTGCTCGCCGATATTCGAATAGGAACGAATAATCTCTTCGTTCCCCGATCCCGGCATCGCGGTTCTGCCACCTACGGTATTCGATCGCAATTCCAGCCACGCACAATCGGATTCTGTTGCTTCTGCCGCAAGCGCTGTGATCTGTTCTGCAAGTTTTGGAAGGTCGAGCAATAATTCACTCGAAAGAATGTCCGATGAGAATCGCGTGAGCCGCGCCAGCGATTGTACCTCGGCCGATTTACGCTCGACAAGTTCCGTCGAGGAAAGCGTAAAGAGCGCACTGAAAAATACAAGTGCAAAATAGATCGCAAGGGTTGCGAACGCCACGAGCGCGATGGCATGCCAAAAAAGTGCATAGCGTTCGAAGAGTGCATCGGCGGAAAGCCAGTCGCCGCCGAAGGCGAGCACTGCGGCAAGCGCGAGAATTGTGTTGAGAGCAGCAAATAGGAGCAGCTTTCGTTTGCCTTCGCGCGTTACGCGGGGCAGCCATGGAAGCCGGTAGCCCAGTAAGAGCGCAGCAATGACGACAAGGATCGCAACGGAAAAAAATATCGCCGTCGTGAGCGCAGTGACGGAGATGACGTTTTCCAATCGCCATAAGTTCAAGAGACTGATGGCTCCGACAGCAATACCCCACCGAATAAACCTGCGGCGCGAAAATTTCGGAGCTTGCCGAACCTGCGCGATCTGCCAAAAACTAATGAGCGCTACCACGAGCATGATGAGCCATAACAGGCCCATGATGTCGATCGAGATCACAGAGGTGAACTTATCCGGTTCCACCTGGAACGGATCGGGAACCGCAAGATGGCGAAGCGAAAGATTGAACAGATAGGGAACGAATGCGAAGAGCACTGCGCCCCCAAGCACGGCTGCGAAGCGCTCGGTCAGCACCACCGGCCAATCGGCCGCGCGGCGAACTTCCTCCACGCGGCTGACCGACGAGGTGCGGAAAAAAAGTACCTCCATCGCGCGGGCGAACCAGAGCATCGCTGCACCCTGTACGCCGGCGCGGATAAGTTCCAACATCGCGCCCTGCATCGCGGAATAGGAATGCGCGACGAGGTCGAGCACCATCAGTGCTGAAAGGATCAGCACCGAAAAAACGATGTAAAAAAGTGCCCTTGTGCGCATGAATTAGTTGGTCGTGTAAAACGGATAGTGCAGAGGATTCGTCACTCTGTACTATCAATGATAAACGATAAACGATCCACTCCGAACAGTCCTTAACAGATTGAGGTTTTCTCATTATGCGTTCATTCGACCCAGATGTTATCCCCTATAACGAGATCCACCGCCTGCTCGTCGGAGGCGTTGCCCCACGTCCGATCGCGCTTGTTTCTACGCTCGATAAGGAGGGCAGGAGCAATCTTTCGCCGTTCAGTTTTTTCAACGTCTTTGGCGTAAATCCGGCGGTGCTCTGTTTTAGTCCCTCCTATTCAGGCAAAACAGGAAATCCGAAGCACACGATGCTGAATCTTTTGGAGACCAAAGAATGCACCGTTTCGATCGTTACGTTTGAGATGGTTCACCAGATCTCGCTGGCATCTGCACCGTATGAACGAGGTGTGGATGAGTTTATTAAGTCCGGCGATTACTACGATTTTTCGACACTATGGGATGGATCTCCAATGATTGCCATCGGCGATGTGTCCGGCAAGGGCATTTCGGCCTCACTCTATATGGCCGAAACGAAGGGCGTCGTGCAGGCGCTTGCGCCCGTGATGGCCAGCATGGCCGAGCTTCTCGAAGGTACGAATGGCGCGCTCTTACATAATTCGCCATCGCTCACGTCGCTTCGCCGTTCTTTTGTGACGCTTGGGCTTGTCTCTTTGGGTAAAAAAGGAGTACGGTATGCACGCGCGGGGCACACACCGCTCCTTCACGTTCGAGCCGATGGAACCTATCGCTTTTTGCAGCCGCTTGGAATGGCTGTCGGTTTGATACGCCAGCCGATCTTTGTCGAGGCGCAGGAAGAGATCTCCATTGAAGTGCAGCCGGGCGATGTGCTCGTGCTATTTAGCGATGGCATTACCGACGCTCGCAATGCCGAAGGTCAGGAAGTGGGATACGATCGGCTTGCCGAATATGTTCGAGATAATCTCGATGTGCATAATGCCCGCGATCTGACCTTAAAAATGCTTGCCTCTGTTGCGGAGTTTACCAATTCCGGGAACTTCGACGACGATGCAACGCTGGTCGTCATGCGATGTTTGTAACGTAAGAAGTAGTAATGATGCAACAACAAAATTCCTCATCGCGCTTTGAAGTTTCCGAACGCTCGGAGACCAGAGCCGACATTACGGTGATCGAACTTTCCGGCCAGCTCGATGCGCACACCGCGCCCGAGTTCGAGCGTTTCTTAGAACGTGTAGTTCGTGACGAAGGCAAGCGAAAGCTCGTGCTCGATTTTCATGGCCTCGAATACATTTCCAGCGCCGGACTTGGCGTGCTTATGGGACTCATCGAGGAAGTCCGCGCGGTGGATAGCAACTCATCTACCACAGGCGGTGATATGAAGCTTGCCGCGCTGCCGGAAAAGATATTTCACGTGCTCGATCTGCTGGGTTTCCCGATCGTCTTCCAGATTTTTCCAACGGTTAGAGAGGCCGAAGCGGCATTTTTATAGTTCGATCTGCTGAAATCGTAACGGCCCACTCTCTGTTTCCCCAATTCGTAACTCTCAATTCTTAATTGAAAAACCCGGCCTCGTAGTTCAGCTGGATAGAACGTCAGTTTCCTAAACTGAATGTCGCAGGTTCGAGTCCTGCCGAGGCCACTTTCTTAGCGGATACTGGATAACGGATAGTCATGGTCCGCTACAAACTTAGCGGTTGCGGGCGTGCCAGGATGGTGGTGGGGTCGGTTTTCCAATCGTCATCCTGATCGACGTACAGCTCTAACTCGTTGCCATCAGGATCGAGGATGTAAAGGCTTTTGGTAACGTGGTGATCCGTCGCTCCAACGATAGTAACGCCCGCTTTCTTTAGCTCTTCCAGTGCGGCGCTCAATTCTTCCACCGTATCGCCGATCTTGAATCCGATATGATACAGCCCGTTGTAAGATTTTCGTGGTTGCGGATCTTGCCCCGTTTCGATGAGCAGCAGTTCGTGATGCGTCCGGCCCGACGAGAACAGCCCTATACGCGGCTCCGAGGCGATCATCCGAAATCCGAGCACATCACGATAGAACGCGATGGAGCGTTTCACATCTTTTACATAAAGCACGACATGACCGAGTTCTTTTATCTGCATAATTGTTAAAGGAATTAGCAGCGAAAAAAGTGCTTGATAAATTTATGAGCGAAGTACAATTCAAGATCGGCGAAAATGGCAGCGGAGTATTTTTCATCGAAGGGAATGGCGAGCGGATCGCCCACATGGTCATCCGTGTGAGCGGCGCGACGTTAACGGCGATGCACACCGAAGTGTTGCCCGCGTGGAGGGAGCATAAACTTGGGCACAAATTAGTCGATGCAATGGTGGATTATGCTCGCAAGAACAATTTAAAGGTTGTTCCATTGTGCCCTTTCACTCGCGCTACTTTTGAGCGGCATCCTGAGCAATTTGCGGATGTTTGGGAAAAATCTTAATTTCACAATGAATAAGAAAAAAATATTATTCCTCTGCGTGCATAATAGCGCGCGAAGCCAAATGGCAGCCGCGCTGCTCAACAAAATGTGCGGTGATGAATTTTTTGGCGAAAGTGCCGGAACAGAACCCTCCGCCATTAATCCGCTTGCGATCGAAGTGATGAAGGAAATGGGAATTGATATTAGCGGCAACCAAACCCGGCAGGTGTCCGATATAGTGAAGAGCGGAGTTCGTTTCGAGTATGCTATTACGGTCTGCGATGAAGCGGCTGAACAATGTCCCTTCTTTCATGGTGCAAAAATGCTGCACTGGAATTTTCCCGACCCCTCTATCTTCACCGGCACCTTGGAAGAACGCGTGGAGCAAACACGGGCTGTGCGCGATGCTATTGCAAAAAAGATCGAAGAGTGGTGTATGGTCGAATGCGCGGTCGCAGCCTAATATGTTAAAACGCTGTACTGCCGAAGCGATCGGGACGTTCGCTATCGTATTCTTTGGATGCGGTGGGATGATGGTGGCGGAACGATTCCCAGGCGCGATCTCTCCTGCGGCGATCTCTGTGGTCTTTGGCCTTGTCGTTATGGCGATGATCTACACGTTGGGACACATTTCCGGCGCGCATTTTAATCCTGCCGTGACGCTGGCGTTTGCCATTACACGCCATTTTCCGTTCCGTAGCGTTCTTCTGTATTGGACAGCCCAATGTATAGGGTCGCTTATCGCTTCTGGCCTTCTTTTCCTCTTGCTTCCACATGGGATCGGCTATGGGGAGACTGTTCCTCGTGTCCCGCTTTTGCAAGCGTTTATATGGGAAGTAATACTCACGTTCACGCTGATGTTCGTGGTCATGGGTGTGGCAAAGGATTCACGGGCAGTCGGAATGCTGGCCGGTCTCGTGATCGGTGCCACAGTGATGTTGACAGCCGTTGTTGGAGGCCCAATAACGGGAGACTCAATGAACCCCGCGCGTTCGCTTGGTCCCGCGATAGCAAGCGGAAGAATAGATGTGTTGTGGCTTTACATTCTTGGACCGATGGTTGGCGCGGTCTTAGGGGCATTGATCTATCAATGGGTGCGAGGCGAACGGGAGCCGCAGTCGTAAGTGTGCTGTTCTTTGATATGGAATATGTCATCGAACATTAATCGCAAAGCCAAATGGCTGAACCGCACGGTACTTGGCATCGGGCTGGCTTCGCTTTTTTCGGATATGTCGCACGAAGTTGCTACGGCACTTCTGCCAGCATTTTTGGCAACGATGGGCGTGGCCGCCGCATGGTTGGGCGTGATCGAAGGCGTTTCTGACGGCCTTTCGAGCTTCACCAAAATGGGTTCCGGATATTACACGGATAAGCTCCAGCGTCGAAAGCCTATTTTGGTCATTGGGTATTTGGTCACAGCGCTCGGCACAGCTTCGTTTGCGCTTGCTACGCAGGCATGGCATATTCTGATTGGCCGCTCGCTTGCCTGGTTTGGACGTGGTGTTCGAAGCCCTGTGAAGAAGGCCATCCTCGCGGCTTCAGTCACCAAAGAGACGTATGGCCGCGCCTTCGGATTCGAGCGCATGATGGATACGCTGGGTGCTATCGTTGGTCCGATCAGTGCGTTTATTCTCATTGGTGCACTCGATCATAATTATTCTATTCTATTCGCACTGACATTAATTCCCGGTCTTATCGCCGCAGGATTCATTGCATTTTCAGTGAAGGAAAAAGAAAGATTGCCGGTGAAAAGCATGCGATTTTGGGAGCGATTGAAGCTGCTTCCCACAGAATTCCGAAAGATGCTTTTTGGTGTTGGCCTTTTTGGGCTTGGTGCATTCGCGCATTCTATGCTTATCCTGCTTGCCGCGCAAAAGTTAACCCCATCACTCGGTGTAACTGGCGCGGCGAGTGCGGCGGTAGGACTTTATATTCTGCACAACGTTTGCTATGCCGGATTCGCATTCATCGGTGGAGAACTTGCGGATAGAATGCCCAAAAATCTTTTGCTCACGGTAGGGTACCTGATGGCAGCCGCTATGTGTGTATGTATCATCGTGCTTCCGCCGAGCATTGCTACGATGGCGTTGGTTTTTGTTCTCGGCGGAACGAATGTTGCCATCGAAGAGACGCTCGAAGATTCGCTTTCTGCAGAACTTGTCTCGGAAGAAAATCATGGTATGGCATTTGGCACACTCGCCACCGTAAATGGCGTCGGTGATTTTGCTTCGAGTATTGTGGTGGGTGCGCTGTGGTCGGCGTTTGGGACGGCCTGGGCCTTTGGATATAGCGCAGTGCTTTCGGTCGCAGGAGCAATGGTGATCCTCTTCTTGCGTCCGCAACGGGTAGCGAAGGATTAGCGCGGTGTCTCAGCGGTTTCCCCTTAAATGAGGCCAAATCGAGGGGTTGTTTTTCAAAATGTGTGAATTATGTAACTCATTTCCAAAATTTTGTAACTATTTATTCTTTGTTTTCTCGTATTTTTGTTTCGTAGGAAGACGAGCAAAGATTTATCCTCTCACGATCAGAAATACATGATAATAGAGCGGACGGATGAAATGTGCTTCACCGGCCTAACGATCTATTATCATGATGAAAAAATATTCGATCCTTCTTTTCGCGATCGCTTGCTGGTCAGGCGTTTTTACTCCGAACACGGATTTGTACGCGCAGATCGGCAATTTCCAAGACGATATTACCGGAGCGCAGGCTCGCGCCTCTTCTTCGTTTCTGACCCTTTCGGACACAACGAAACCCGTCGATACGAGCAAAAAAGTGCAATCGCTCGATACCGTGCTCTTTGACATGTACGGAAATTTACGGGTAGATGATCCACTCTATAATAAGAGAGCACCATGGTACGTGCCCGCACTTAACATTGTCGGTCAGGAAGTGCTTTTGAACTTGGCCGATAATTATCTGCTGAATTTCGACTGGGCGCGCGTCGGCTTTCGATCGTGGGGAAGCAATCTTACCGCAGGCGCACCGTGGGGCGATGGCTGGATATGGGATAACACACGGTTCGGAAATGACATGTTCCTTCATCCGTACACCGGCGCAAATTATTTCGGAGCAGCCAGAGCCTCTGGGTACAATTTTTGGGAATCTTCGGTCTATACGTTCGGCGGGAGCTATATGTGGAAAATATTTGGAGAGAACGGAGCACCGGAACGCAACAGCCTTTTCTACACGACGGTCGGCGGCATGTTTGGTGGCGAGATCATGTATCGGCTGAGTTCGAATATCCTTGACGACCGCACTACAGGCCTCGAACGCATTGCCCGCGAAACCCTTGCGGGAATACTCAGTCCCGGTCGCTTTGCCACCAGACTCTTCGATGGGAAGCTTTCGCACGTGACCGACCAGGAGGTCTATAAAAAGGAGCCGTTGAATGTCACGATCTTTACCGGCGCGCACATCATAAACGACAATAGCAAATTTTTGACTGGAAACATCAGCGAATTGCTGAATATCCAGTTTGATTACGGTAATCCATTCGAACGGATCGACCGAAATCCTTATGATTTTTTCAAAGTACTCACGGAGGTGAATATCGGCGAAGGCCGAAAGGTCATCAATGACGTGACGGGCTATGGGCTTCTCGTCGGTCAGAATAGCAATGCAGGAAACTTTGCGCTTCTTTCCGGCGTGTTCCAAAACTACGATTTTTGGGATAATCCGACCTATGAACTTACCACACTCGGTTTTGGCGGCGGTGTGGTTGCGCGCATGCCGCTGTTATCGAACGCTTCATGGTTCTCTGTATTGCACCTCGACCTTGTACCATTCGGCGGTAACAATAAAGTCGCTGGTCCCGATACGACGCAAATAGGGGATTTCAATTTCGGAGGCGGAGCGGAGGCAAAATTTGAATCTACGCTGAATTTCGGGAATACGGCGAGCTTCAAGCTCGTCGCTAATTATTATTGGTTTCATACCTATGTCGGGGAGCCTGGAAATAATTTCATTGCGATCGTGAAACCACGCGTTACTGTGGGAATCTTTGACAATCTCAGTGTTGGCGTGGAAGAATCCATTTATTCGAGCGTTCGAGATTCTCCGAATTTTGGAACGATCCATTCCGTAAATACCGAGCAAAAAATATTTCTTATTCTTTACCTCGAAGATTCGCAACGAGGCGGCCATTATAATTGATCTCAATTTTCAATGCACATTATTAACAAATTTTGGATCGCTTATGGCTTGATGTTCGGCTTCGCAATGGTGCCGAATTCATCTGTACAGGCACAAACGGTGCCGAGCGATTCATCGCACCACGTTTACTACATAAATAATTGGGTGACCGGCAGCATTATTGTCGCTGGCGCTGCTACGGGTATTCTTAGCATTCCTGGAAGAGCCAAGCCGAACATCACCGATGCAGAGCTTATGGCGCTGAACCCCAATGATGTCCCCAGCTTCGATCGTTGGTCGTTGCACCAGGATCCCACGCCCGTTCCTACCTTCGAGAACTATTCGACGATCATGCAGTACGGTATGGGCGCGCTTCCATTGACACTTCTTATTGACGGCGACATTCGCAAGGATGGCCTGGACATAATGCTGATGGGTTTGGAAGTGAATACGGTCGTCATTGGTATTTATGCCGTTTCGCCGCTTGGTCCGCTCTTTGAAACGAGATATCGTCCCATCGTCTATTATCATTCCCAGACTGTGGATGTGTATAATGGTAATAATAAAAATTCTTTCTATAGCGGCCATGTTGCTTCGGCATCGGCAGCGGCGTTTTTCATGGCAAAGGTCTATTGCGATTATCATCCCGATGCAAATGAATATCTCGTGTACTCCATTGCTGCGGTTCCGGCACTCGCGATGTGCTATGTTCGCCTGATGGCTCTGGATCATTTTCCCTCGGACGTCGCCGTGGGGCTTGCGGTCGGAACACTCTGCGGTGTGCTCATTCCAGAATTGCATAAGATCGGCGGGAAGGATCTTTCGATGGGAGTCTATTCCTCTCCAACCAGCACCGGGCTGACATTGAAGTGGGATATGGCATCACAGTAACGCAAAAGCAGAAAATTTGAAGCACATTTTAATGAAAAGTACCATGTTGCAAAAAATATATTATGTACTCGCTATCGTCCTTCTTTTTTCCGCGATGCCTACTCGTGGCATGAGCCAAACCGATGATGGCACAACCACGACCGTGGCACCCATGCACCACAGACACGTCGTGAAGAAGGCATGGAACGGAACGAAACAAGTCGTTAGTAAAAGTGCACATGCCACGGCCCACGCGACTGGGGAAGCCTGGGATGCCACAAAACAGGGTGTAACAAAAGGTTACCGTGCAACCGCGAAGGCGACGGGCAAAGCCTGGCGCGGCTCAAAGAAGGCTGTCTCGAAGGGGTATAATAATACCGTTCATCCACATGCGAAGGCTACGCATAAGAGGAGCGTAAACCAGAAGGATCCAAATGGACAAAAAGGCGAGACGAAATAGGAAGCCATGAATCACATTCTTCCGACGAACCGCAACGAACCGTCATTCCATATCACACGTTAACAATTCGTTATTATCATTCACATGCGATCCATTCTAATTGCTCTCCTCGTCACCGCTGTTTGCATCGACGCGCACGGTCAGACCCTGGATAGCACCTATCTTTCGAAAAGCGATTCCATTAACGCAGTGCTTGCCCAAACCCCGGCCTCCCATATTTTTTGGCACGATGTCAAGGATGGATGGTACGATCTTGGGCAATATGTTACAAGGCCACTCCATCTGACGCCGACGGAGTGGGGAATTTTTGCCGCCGGCGTTGGATTCACCGCGGGACTCGAAATTTTTGCGGATGTGCCGGTTCGTGATATTTTTCAAAGAAATCAGAGTGCATTTGGCGACCAGTTCTCTCAATTCGGAAATAATTTTTATGGCAATGGGTATGCAACAGGCCTTACCGCAATAACACTATACTCTGCGGGACTTGCATCGGATAACAATAAGCTGCGGGTCATGGGACTTCATGTGATCCAATCGTTTGCGTATGCAGGCCTGACCACCACAGTGCTAAAAATATTAATAGGGAGGAACCGGCCCGTTCTCTATCAAGGGAAGTTTATCTATAACGGTCCTTCACTGGCGAATGCTTCGAACTCCATGCCATCCGGCCATGTAACGGTCGCGGCGGCTCTTAGTGAATCTCTCGCCGAAGATATTAAAAATCCCTGGGTGTCTGCTGGGTTATACGCGTGTGTCGCAGCAACGGCATACAGCCGCATGTATGCAGATCAACACTGGCTTAGCGACACGTTCATTGCCGGTGTGATCGGGATCTGCACCGGTTTCTGGGTCGATCATCAGGATGATCATTACGACCTGAAAACCAACGATCTGAAGCCGACAAGTTTTGTCATTGAACCTACCATCGGAGGACTGTCGCTCGCGTATCATTTCTAGAAGAGCTGTTTGATGGAATGATAATGCGATCTCGTGCATTTCAATCCGCTTAACAATCATTTTTGGAATGAAGTATCTGTTCCTTGCGATCGGCGGCGTGGCCGGTGTTATTCTGCGCTATCAACTTGGCATTTGGATATCAGGCTGGAATAGCACGCCATTCCCCTGGGCCACCCTCGCGATCAACGTCACGGGTTCCCTGGCGCTCGGATTTCTCATGCGCTATTTTACCAGCGTATCGTCCACCCCAGAAGTACAGCTTATGCTGACAACCGGCTTCTGCGGCGGCTACACCACGATGAGTACCTTCTCTTATGAATTCGTAAACCTGATGTTGGAAGGACAATTCAGTTTAGCCGTTTCCTATATGGCAACGACCATGGTGTTCGCGCCGCTCGCGTGTTTGGCTGGTTTTGCGCTCGCGGGAATGGTGGTATAATAAGCGGTGCATGAAAATTTACTATTACGAACAATGGTATTAATTATTCTATATGGTCCGCCTGCGGTTGGTAAATTAACGATAGCAGAAGGACTTGCATCGAAAACCGGATATAAAATATTCCAAAATAATCCGACCGTTCAAGCCGTCTCACCGCTTTTTGAATTTGGAACCCCCGAATTCATTCGAACCCTTGATAGAATTAGACTTGCAATGTTGGAGGAAGCTGCGCGTTCGAACATGAGTGGCGTGATCTTCACAATGTGTTACGATCCAAATGAAGACGAGAAGACACTCAGTCAGATGATTACTTTGGTTGAGAGCTCCGGTGGACTCGTACATCTCGTACAGCTAACATGCCCCGAAGCAGTTCTTTTTGAACGAATTGGGAATGAATCTCGAAAGCCTCACGATAAGATCATTACGCAGGAGAAACTTCGAATGTTCTTAGATGCATACGAATTGTTTATGCCATATAAGTTACGAAATAGTCTTACGATAGACACTTCTATATTCTCAGTTGTGCAATCAGTTGAAACAATACTCTCAGCATTAGGGCTTATGCAGAATAATTCGTAACTATTAGATATTATAAAGTCAATCCCAAAAATCGTCCGCGTAATCCGACTAAATCCGTGAAATCCTGGTTCGCCCCGTCCGCGCAATCCCGGTTCTTAATTTGAATGCCATCCCGAACACTATCGCAACCAACACTGCCGGCACGATAAACACATTGCCCTTCATGGCAGTAAAAAGAATCCCTCCCACAAGTAGCCCACCAATAGAAGCCAGCGAACCCGCGCTATTACCGAGGCCTTGGATGTAGCCTTGATTTGAGTCACCCGCGCGGTCAGAGAGCAGTGACAGAAATGAGGGCCACATCAATCCGTTGCCGAGCGCATAGAGCACTGCCGCCGCATACGCAAATACCGGGCTGGGCACGAGCAAAGAAAGATAGCTTAGAACAACGATAAATGTTCCCCATATCGTGAGTGATTCAGCACTTGCTCGCTTGTTGAACCAGGAGAGGATCGGTCCTTCCGTGATAACGATCACGATGGAAAGCACAGAAAAGAAAATCCCCGTTTCTGTGATAGACCAATGAAGCGATTCCGTCGCGTAGAGCGGGAATGCAGCAACGAATAAACTGAATGCAAGGAAGAACACAAAATAAATTCCGAGCAGCAAAGGGATGTGATCCATCGTGAGAGCTTTGCGCAGCGTCATCTTGGCTGGTTTGTCGATGTCAAAAGATTCTTTTGGGCCATGTCCCAAAATACTTTGTGTGCTTGCGCTCTCGACTTTTTCTTTCACTTTCTGCGGATGGGATTCCGGCAGGACAAAAACTATGAGCAGAAGTCCGAAGATGGATGTCCCGAGTGCGATACCAATAGGCAGATTCAATCCAAACGACGTTTGCCCCAACACGCCTGCAAGCGCTGGCCCAAGGATAAATCCCAGATTTCCCGCCACGCCCATCTTGCCGAAATCGGCTTTGCGTTCTTCGTGCGTGGTTACATCTGCCACGTATGCATTTGCAACGGAAACATCACCGGCGGTTAATCCATCGAAGCTGCGTGCAATGAAGATGCACAGCATTGGTAATGTAATGGACACAGCACCCGTCATTGATGTGGTAAAGGTGCCCATCATCGTCATCGGCAATTTAAATGCGACGATAAATAGCATCCACGCAACAGCCGAACCGAATACACTAAGAAATAGAATTCGTTTGCGCCCAAAGCGGTCAGAGAGCTTGCCAAGCAAAGGCGCTCCAAAAAATTGACAGGCCGAATAGCTCGCTCCGAGCGCACCATAAAGAAAATTACTGCCATGAAGCGTTTGCACCACATAGACCAACGAGGGCAGCACGATCCCATAGCCGAGCATGCTGATAAAGCTCACGGCCATGAGCGGAAAGATCGATATTTTGCGGGTAGGCGACATTTACGATACAAAAATACTGCCTTAACCCACTGACAAAACATTTTTGACCAAATAATTGTATTGCTTATGTGAAACAGCTTGTTTACGATCATAACCGCTTAGAAGCGCTTTGCAGCCAGTATCAGGTGCAGAAGCTGTCCGTTTTTGGCTCAGTGTTGCATGACGAGGATACGCCAGCGAGCGATCTTGATCTTCTCCTCGAATTCAAGCCCGAGTCAAAAGTGGGAATGTTTGGCTTCGTTCGTCTTCAACGCGAACTTGGTGAAGTTTTTGGCAGGACGGTTGATCTGAATACTGCTGGCTTTCTAAATCGAGCATTCCGAAATGAGGTCGTTCAACATGCCCACCCCATTTATACAGGATAACGACCGGTATCGAGTTGACCACATGATCGAGTTCTGCGAAAAGCTTGCCGAGTTGGCAAATAGCATTTCGGAAGAGATTCTTGAAGATGATTGGGTATATACGTTTGCAGTGATGCAGCTTTACGAAATGCTCGGAGAAGCCGCATCTAAAGTTAGCAGCGAACTCAAAATCAAGTATGATGAGATTCCATGGCGCGACATAACCGACCTTCGGAATCGGCTGATTCATGGCTATGACGATACGGAGCATCATCTTCTTTGGCTTGCAATGGAGAATGATGTCCCTCCTCTTCTTGAACAGCTTTATCATGTTCGGAAAGATTTTGAGGCAAACCCGTCAGTCTGACGTTCGCGCTTTTTTCCTGCCATTTGCTGTTAACAGTTTGATGAAAATTTCTCATTTCGGCATCGCCGTACGCGATCTCAAAAGCGCGGAGCAGCTTTTTGCCAAGCTGCTCGGGGTTTCTGACACCCATCATGAAGAGGTAGCCGATCAGAAAGTACGTATTGCCTCGTTCGAACTTGGCGATGCACGAGTCGAGTTGACGGAACCCACGAGCGGCGATTCGCCCATCTCCAAATTCCTTGACAAGCGTGGGGAAGGCATTCATCATGTTGCGTTCGAGGTGGAAGACGTGGCAAAAGAATTAGCGCGATTGAAAGCACAAGGATTTCAACTTATCGACGAAACCCCTCGCTCAGGTTCGCACAATACGCTCATCGCATTTCTTCATCCGAGATCGACGAATGGAGTATTGGTAGAGTTATGTCAAAACCTCCCTAAAAAGGAGGGGCAGTAATGGAGGGCACTTTCATTCCGATGGACGGTCTGCACTCGCCAGCAAATCCCGACGAGTTCGATCAGATCCCATTTCACGATGATGAACTCGAACAGGAAGAGGACGCAATTGATATTGCGACCTTCGGCGCGCATATTCATCTTTCCCTTACTGCCGATGATCTTACGCTTGAAGAAAAGCTCGATTCACTTCCAAAAGACCCCGGTGTGTATCAATTCAAAAACGGTGCAGGCCGCGTGATCTATGTTGGCAAAGCAAAAGTGCTCCGGAACCGCGTCCGTTCGTACTTTTTGAATTTCAATCGCGGTGTTGGCGATGGAAAGTTCCGCGCCCTCGTTTCGAAGATCGCCGATGTGGAAGTGATCCTCACCGATAGCGATGTCGAGGCTCTCATCCTCGAAAACACGCTGATAAAAAAACTGAAGCCACGCTATAATGTTAATCTCAAGGACGATAAAAGTTACCCTTATGTTGTCGTGACGAACGAGCCATATCCGCGCGTTTTTTCCACGCGTCATAAAAAACGCGATGGCTCGAAATACTTTGGCCCTTATACCGAAGCCGGGTATCTGCGCTATTTACTAAAAACGCTCCGAGACATTTTCCCCATTCGCACCTGCGATTATTATATTGATGAGCAGCTTATTCTGCGCGGCAAAGTAAAGGTCTGCCTGGAATTTCACATCAAAAAATGCGAAGGACCATGTGAAGGATTAGTGACGCAGGAACATTATCGCGCGATGATCGACAAAGTTCGGAAGCTGCTTTCAGGCCGCACACGCGATGTCGAGCAGGCGTTAAAAGCCGATATCGCGCGGCTTTCCGAAGAAATGCGCTTCGAAGAAGCCGGTAAGGTTCGGGATCAGCTCAATATTCTCTCCGAGTATGCAAATAAGCAAAAAGTAGTTACGGAAGACGAGATCGATCGCGATATCTTTGCGCTCGCGCATGAGGATGATGATGCGTGCGGTATCGTGTTCAAAGTCCGCGATGGGAAGCTCATCGGTAAGCAGCATTTCTTTTTCACCAATATCGAAGGAAAGCCGGATGCAGAGATTCTTTCCGCGCTGATCGAACGATATTACTCCGTCGCGGAATACATTCCCGAAGAAATTCTTCTACCACAGGAATTGGAAGACGAGGATACGCTCATCGCCTGGCTTGCTCGCCGCGCTCGGGAATTATCCGTCGATGAAGAAGCTGGTGCAATGAAGCCTCCGAAGCTTGTCCATCCTCAGATCGGCGAAAAAGCCAAGTTGATGGAGATGGTCAAAACCAATGCTCGTTTTTTGCTGGGTGAGATCAAGTTGCAAAAAATGAAAGAGTCCGATCATATTCCGCATGTTCTAAAAGCCATCGAGCGCGATCTTCATTTGAAGCGTCCGCCGCGCCGAATCGAATGTTTTGATAATTCCCACTTGCAGGGAACCGAATATGTCAGTTCGATGGTGGTATTTATCGATGGAAAACCGAAGAAATCAGAATATCGAAAATACAAGATCAAAACCGTCGAGGGGAATGATGATTTTGCCGCCATGCGCGAGGTGGTTCGGAGGCGTTATTCCCGCGCGCTTGCGGAAAAGACCGATCTTCCCGATCTCATCATTATCGATGGCGGCAAAGGGCAACTTTCAAGCGCGTATGAAGTGATGTCGGAGCTTGACCTCACATCCATTCCCATGTTCGGCCTGGCCAAGCGGCTGGAAGAAGTGTTCACCACTTCATCGCTCGATGCACTCGTTCTTCCACGTTCTTCCAGCAGTTTGCGCTTACTGCAACATATCCGCGACGAGGCGCACCGTTTTGCAATCACCTTTCATCGCCAACTTCGAGATAGAAGAACGCTGCAAACAGAACTTACAGAAATTCCTGGGGTGGGAAAAAAGACGGCACTTAAACTTCTGGAAAGATTCGGTTCCGTTGAAGGAGTAAAGGAAGCGAGCGAACCAGAATTGGTTACGGCTGTTGGACTCAAGGCTATGAAAGTCATCGTTCATTATTTCAAAGACAAGGCGCTTGCTGAAGCAGCGAACGACGCTGTGGGGCAAGAGCAAGAGAATGAAATTGTCGTAGAGGTGATCGAGTGAGCTTGGCTATTTCAAAGACAGGCTGCATTCTAGGCATCGAAACCTCCTGCGATGAAACCAGCGCAGCCATCTTGCGCGATGGAGGACTCGCCTCGGTCGTCGTATCCTCTCAATTCTTTCACGACAAATTCGGAGGTGTCGTTCCAGAGCTTGCATCTCGCGCACATGTGCGAAGCATGCTGCCGATCGTGCGGGAGGCATATTCGCGGGCAGGCATTACGAGTAAAGACCTGACTGCCATCGCAGTAACGCACGCACCCGGACTGATGGGATCCCTATTGGTAGGACTTAATTTTGCTAAGGGTTTGTCGCTCGGGCTTGACATTCCACTTGTCGGCATTCATCACATTGAGGCTCATATTTTCAGCGCATTACTGGAACAAGAAAGACCGGAACTACCTTTTGTCGCATTAGTCGTTTCTGGTGGCCACACGCTTCTGATTCTTGTTAATGATGTCGGCAGTTATGAATTCCTCGGCGAGACCTTAGATGATGCCGCAGGAGAAGCATTCGACAAAGTTGGGAAAATGCTTGGGATGGATTATCCCGCAGGTCCCGAAATAGATAGGCTCGCGCACGAAGGTAATCCCGCGTTCGTAAAATTCCCACGTGCGTTAATGAACGAAGAAAATTTTGATTTTAGCTTTAGTGGTATTAAAACTTCCGTGTTATATTGGTTGAAAAAGCAATCGGGAATTTCAGTTGATATGAAGAAGGATATCGCGGCCTCTTTTCAACGGGCAATGGTCGATATTCTTGTAACGAAAACCCTCCGTGCTGCTGAAGCCAACGGCATAACGAATATTGTTTGTGTCGGCGGCGTTAGCGCTAATTCCGAACTGCGTGAGCGATTCAAAACGGAATGCAGCCATCGTGGAATGCTTTTTTTCGTACCGCGTCCGCTCTTTTCCACCGATAATGCTGCTATGATTGCCATGCTTGGTGCGCTCAAACTCGCAAGCGGAAAAGTTAGCGATCTTTCGCTTGCCGCTCATCCACGTTTACCACTCGTTCACAGACCAAAGATACAGTAATGCGCCTTTCCAGTATTGCCGGCCATGTCACAGAAGTATTTTCGATTTTTCGAATAAATCCCGCCATTCCGGCGGACGCCATTCTTCGCAGGTTTTTCGTCGAGCGAAAATATCTCGGAGCGAAAGATCGCAGAAGTATTGCAGAGTACTACTATGCGATCATTAAAAATCATCGTCGCCTCGAAGCACGGGTTGTGGATGCATTTCCCGATGAGCAGGTCGCAGATGGGAACCCTGATGTACCGATCTTCGAAGCACAGATGGTGGCGACGCTATTGCTCATGCGTGGTATTGATTCAGTAGAAGTACAAGCCACGTTCGCGGATATTGATCTTCCGTTCCCGCTCACCAACATGGAGCGCCTCGGTGACGACGAACTTGAGCGCGAGCGACTTGAAAAATTATCCCTTATCGAGCGGCTGGCAATTTTATATTCATTCCCAACATGGTTTGCTGTGCATATCGGTGCGGAATATGGGATGGACGCCGTAGAGCCGATCCTTGCATCGCTGAACCAGGAAGCGCCGCTCTCACTTCGAGCAAACACGTTGCTCACAACACGGGAGATTCTACAGGAAGAACTTCGTCAAGAAGGATTCGAAGGGTCATTCTCTATGATCGCGCCCGATGCTCTCACGATAGGCAGGCGGATCAGTGCACTGAGTCTGGAATCGTTCCGGCGAGGACTCTTCGAAGTGCAGGATGAAGCCAGCCAACTGGTTGTGCCGTTCGCACAAATTCGCAAAACGGCGATCAAAGCACTCGATGCCTGTGCTGGTGCGGGTGGAAAAACACTGCACCTTTCTGCGCTTATGAAAAACCACGGAGAGATCTATGCAACGGATGTAGAAGCCAGAAAGCTCGAAGAACTAAAGGTACGTTCTCGTCGAAGCAGCGCGCAGAATATCCGAATTGTAGTTCCGGTACAAAAAGAAAAGATGCTGGGTGAGGATAAGACGGAGTGGTTCGATCTCGTCCTGCTCGATGTTCCTTGCACCGGAACTGGAACGCTGCGTAGAAATCCGGGAATTAAGTGGGTGTTAACAGAGCAAATGTTGTCCGAACTTCTTCAAAAACAGCAGATCATTCTGGAAGAGAATGCCCGGTTCGTTAAGCCGGGTGGCACGATGCTGTATGCGACGTGTTCGCTCTTAAAGGAAGAAGGCGAAGATCAACTGAAGTGGTTTGTCGAAGCCCACCCTGAGTTCATCCTTGAAGAAACTCGCCGAACACGTACCGATATCGAAGGCTGCGATGGTTTTTTTGTGGCGCGATTGAAAAAAACAGCGAGCGCATCGACCTAAACCCTCTCCGGTAAACCCTTGTTGAGAGTTTCCGTGAGACTGCCAACCCAATTAACCGTGCTTCGGATCGTGCTTGTGCCGGTCTTTTTCGTGCTGATCGCCATCGTGCATCCGCCGGAGATCGGCTGGGCGGGATTCGTCTTTGCCGTTGCGGCGATCAGCGATTGGTGGGATGGATACATGGCGCGCAAGATGGAGCTTGTCACGCCGCTGGGAGCTTTTCTCGATCCGCTCGCGGATAAATTGCTTACGGGCGCGGCATTCATTGCTTTTGCGTGGATGTCCATTATTCCCTGGTGGATGGTCATTATTGTTGTGTTCCGCGATATTTTTCTAACCTTGCTTCGGAGATTTGCCGATAACATCGGCCTTCACGTGAAGACGAGCTTGTTCGGAAAACTAAAAACGTTCGCACAGATGATTTTTATCATCCTCTTGCTCGTCCTCCTGTTTGCAGAAGAGGGACACTTCGGAATGAAGATGTTATCCCTTGCTCGTTCCTATTTTACTTCGGATATTTCTTTCTGGCTGATGGGATTTATTACACTGCTTACGTTCGCATCGGCTGTTTCGTATTGTTACGATAACTGGTCTGTCCTTCGCCGCGTGACCGCCCGCTATCTGCTCCGGCGCACAGGACAGGAACCCGTTTGAAGCATCTATGAGCGAAGAGATACAGACAGATCTCCCGTTCCATTGGTACACCAAAGCCCGCTCACGGCTTTGGGCGAAACGTCCGCAGGGATTGGGAACCGTACCGCCGATAGCCCTTTTGATCGGCACGTTCTTTTATACCGGGCTATCCCCCGTCAGCTCTGGAACTGTTGGCAGTCTGGCAGCTGCTGCGATCTATTATTTTTTACCGGTATTTCAAGATCCCATAATTTTATCGATCGGCATTGTGGTGGTCCTGGTAGCTGGGATATGGTCTGGCGGCGTCGTTGAACGTGCGTTGAAGCAGCAGGATCCCGGCATTGTGGTTATTGATGAAGTGCTGGGGCAATGGATCGCACTTCTTACGATCCAGTATGTCGGGAATCTTAAATATACGATCATTGCATTCCTCTTTTTCCGGTTCTTCGATATTATCAAAACTCCTCCGGCCCGATATTTCGAAAAAATGCACGGTGGAACGGGGATCATGCTCGACGATGCTGTTGCAGGGTTCTATGCCTGGATCGCAGCGCACCTCGTAATGTATTTTTTGTAAATCTTTATCTTTTTTTATCTCTCTAAAACGATGCGAGCGGAAATTATCACGATCGGCGATGAATTACTCATTGGGCAGGTCATCAATACCAATGCCGCCTATCTCGGGCGGGAACTCGGCGCGCTGGGGATCCCCGTCATGCGTGAAACGACCGTTGGCGACGATCTCGCAGCCACTCTCAAGGAATTCCGCCGCGCGTGGAACTCATCCGATGTAGTGATCGTAACCGGCGGCCTCGGGCCAACACACGATGACATCTCAAAAGCAGCGGTTGCGAAATTCTTTCGTGCGAAAATGTCACTGCATAAGCCGACGCTAAAGGCCGTGCGTGAGCGTTTTGCGCGGCTGGGATATAAAACAATGCCCGAAATAAATATCGGGCAAGCGATGGTTCCCGAGGGGTTCGTAGCACTCCGGAACGAACGCGGCACCGCTCCCGGCTTGCTCCTGCACCAAAACGGAAAAACCTTCGTCATCCTGCCTGGCGTGCCGATGGAAATGGAATTCGTGGTCTCGACGGGTGTACTGCCCTTCCTCAAAAAAAAGTATAAGAACGATCTTGTCGCGATCAAGCACCGCACGCTGAACACCGCGGGCATTGGAGAGTCCGTGCTGGCAGAAAAAATCGGCGATCCGGCGAAATTCCTGCGTGCAGGAACTACACTTGCGTTCATGCCGAACGCTGGTGGAGTTCGACTTCGTATCTCCGTCCATGCGTCTTCGGCAGCAGCTGCCAATCGCGAGATCGCTCGAGTAGAAGCGATTCTCAGCAAGCGCGCCGGAACGTTTATTGTCGGTACCGATGAAGAAAGCCTGCAATCGGCGATCGTGAAGCAGCTTGCGGCAGAGCGCAAAACGCTCTCGACCGCCGAAAGCTGCACTGGCGGACTCATTGCTTCCATGATAACAACGGTAGCCGGAGCAAGCAAAGTCTTTTTTGGTGCGGTCGTTGCGTATGATAACAAGATCAAGGTTCGTGAATTAGGTGTGAACCAAAAAACGCTCGACCAGTTCGGTGCCGTTAGCGAAGAAACGGCCTGCGAAATGGCCGAAGGCGTCCGTAAGCGGATGGGAACGAATTTCGCTCTCAGCGTGACAGGCATTGCCGGCCCCGATGGCGGTACTGCCCAGAAGCCGGTTGGAACGATATGGATCGCGCTTGCGGAAAAGGGCACGAAAATAATTACAAAGAAACTTCAAGGAGATTTTGGCCGCAAGATCAACCGCGAACGCGCCGCCGCCGCCGCACTGGAAATGCTGAGAAGAAGGCTCATTACGTCCCTACGAGGCGATCTCCAATAGTTCTTCTTCTGCAACAGCTCGTTTCTCATTCACGCGCCGAAGCAAGATCAGTCCGATAATAAAAAATCCCGCAAGCGCCCAGATCGCCGGACGCTGGCTTCCGAAGAGATCCGAAAGCACCCCGAACACGATTGGCCCGATGACGGCGCTTGCTTTGCCGCAAAAGCCATCGTAAAATCCAAAGAATTCTGCCGAATGCTCCGGCGGCGTGAGCAGCGCCATGAACGCGCGGGAACTCGCCTGGCTCGATCCTAACGAAATGCCGGCTATTGCCCCGACCACATAGAACTCCGCCGCGGTTGTCGTAAAATACGCTTCCGTCACCACGCCGATCCAAATAAAAAGCGTTATGGTAATGGTGAGTTTTGGACCATGCTTATCGGCGAATTTTCCGAACAGGATCGACCCAAGTATCGCGATGATCTGGATCATCCCGAACCAGATCGCAAGCTGCGTCATGCCAAAGTGCAAGGTTTGGTTCGCAAAGATACCGGCGAAGAGGATCACGGTAAGCAGCGCATCGTTGTAGATAAAGAACGCCGTCAAAAAACGGGTGACATCCTTATACTGCCGGATGTGACGCACCGTGGTAGCAAGCTGGCTAAATCCCTGTCGGACGATCTGCGGGAAGGATAGATGCGAGTTCCTGCGCTGCTCGGGAACGATAAAAAACATCGGAATAGAAAAGAGGAACAGGAATGCCGCTGTAACGATAAACGTGAACTTCGGCGCCGTCTCGAAAAAGGGCATATTGACGATAAGGATCATCAATGAGCCGAAATACCCGCAGGCATACCCGAAACCCGAAACGCGCCCGTATGTTTGCGGCGTAGTGATCTCGGGAAGGAATGCATCGTAAAAAACGGTTCCGCCTTCGTAGCCAATATTTGCAATGATGAATAGCGCGGCGGCGATCAGCACCATGCCGGGCCCCATAAAATAAAGCAGGATCGTGCAAAGGATCGTGACCGAAGTGAAAATTCCCAGGAACGCCTTCTTATTCCGAAGCACATCCGCCATCGCGCCCAACAGCGGAGAGGAAATAGCCACCAGCAGCATCGAAGCCGAAAGCGTGAAGCCCCAGATGGAATCCCCGTGGCCGTTCGTCACGATCACGTTCCGAAAATAGATCGGGAACACGAATGTAACGATAATGCCCGAGAACGAGCTCATCGCAAAATCGAAACTGCCCCACGCGGCAATGACCTTTTTGGAAAAGGATTGCACGGGCGGCGATACGCTGGGTTTGCTCACTGGTTCAGGTTATTTTGGATCGCTCAACGAAACGGAATAAGAGCAGGTTCGAAATTCATCTTCACCCTCGAAGTTAGCTCATTCTGCCACGTGATTTCAGAGGCAGCATAATTATATACTTTGTGTCCGGAGCAAGTTTCCGCCTGCTTTCCCATCTCCATAATCCCCAAAAATCACCCCAAATCCAGGTTCAGACATTCCCCCAGAATCAGGCGCCTTTTTCAAAAACGCATTTGTACTTCATAATCACCCTCGAAATTCGCTCATTTTCGCCAATCGACCGTTCATAAATATTTTTTTGCATTTAAAATTCATAAACTGTAGAGTTTTTTAGACACTCTCGTACCCTATCTCTTACTTATTACCTATTACTTCTTACATAATTCTTTCCCTAAGAAATAGGTGCTCAAAACGAGCAAACGCATTTGTTTTTCATGAACGTATGCAGTACTCCATCAACTTTTTCATTAATTTCACTGAGAAAACCACGGTTCCCGATTGTCAATGAACCACCAAGCCCCCACTCTTAATTCTCAATTCTTAACTGATAATTGATATAGGTGCCCATCATAGTAGTGCCAATATAAGCAATTAAACTGGCAAAGTCAAGGTAGTGTGAGGGATTTTTTGAAAATATTTTTCAGGAAGATCCGTTTCGCTTAAAACATATAGCCTAAACCGAGTTTAAGGCCCCGTTGATAGCTGAGTGCGAATGCAATGTAGATGTGGCTTTCAGACAAGGAATGCTTTATGTCAATGCCAAAATCCCAAAAAGTGTTTGTCGAGTCAAACGAATTCCATACCTTGTGGCCTTGAAGAACAACAATTCCAACCAATGTACTGGAATCGCTCAGTATCCCTGCATGAATGCCCACATATTTTGCAGAAGTAGGAGGTGCCGTATAAGCCTGGGTAACGACAGGAATAGCGTAATATGCCCCATCCTCCAGACCAGTGTAAAATGAAAAGAACCGTACACCTCCTTCGATACCCCACCCACCGCCCAAGGGGTCGCCCATGAAGCCCAGGCTCCCGCTTGCACCAATGTATGGAGCGATGTTCCTCACCTGAGCATTGCTTACTTCATAGAATGCGAGCAGTGTGATTAGCGACGATCCGGCAATTACCCATCTAAGCATATATCTTACAATTTAAGGTTAAGTAATGATCGATCAACTATAGCAACTCTGCATGTAAGGTGGGAGCGGCATGACATTAAGTGACTGACCCGGATCCGTCCCTGCCCCCTTGCAATACCAAATGGTTTTTGGAATATACATGCCGGCTGATTCCGTTTGAAAGTATATCATAATAATTCCGTAGTTTGATGATCGGAGGATGTACGCTGCACGTCCCTACGACCCATCGTAGTTACTGAATTCGAACGAACTATGATTTTGGTTTGCCTGACATAGTGCAAACGAGAAACCTTTTGAAGAGTTCTCTTTCTACATTAACTCAAAACGTGGCGGTCGTTGGGAAGATAGGGCGCATTACTGCTTCCGTTTTGCTGGCCGGTAGCCGCTTTGGCTTTCTTCTATCAGGCCGCGGCCGGATTTTTGGATCAGTCCGGTCTCGGCGAGATGCGTCATAATGGCATGGAGAATGCCGTTAATAAACTTCCCGCTTTCTTCAGTGGAAAAATCCTTTGCGATCTCTATTAATTCGTTGATGGAGGCTTTCGGCGGAATGTCCGGGAAGTAAAGTAGCTCGGCAATACCCATTTGAATGAGAATGCGGTCGATAAGCGCAACGCGGCTGAACTCCCACCGCTGCAATTTTTCGGTGATGATCTTGTCGATCTCCTCGCGGTGCTGCATGATCTCGCCGACAAGTGCGCGGGCAAAAAGCCGTGCGCTTTCCGAGGAGTCATTGTCGTTATGAATGGGATTCATTTCCGCTTCATCGGCTGCCGCCAGGTCGCGCTCTATCAGTTCCCACCGGAGTGAGTCAATGTCGCTTCCGCCTAATTCGTAGGCATAGAGTATTTGCATCACGCGCTCGCGGGCAAGGCGGCGCTTGGGCAGCGTGCGGTCGCGCACGGGATCGTTATCGAAGTTTTCATCCGGCTCGATGCGCGCGGGTTCCAGCGCCTCGACGTGTTCGTGCGGTGCGATCGGAACACGAGTTCCATGCGGGACGGGAGTGAGTTCGGGCATAATGTATTCTGTAGTAGGGACGATCAATAAAATCCAAATCGGGTGCGGCGGTCGTCAATGGATGCGTTGCGTTTTGCTTTCTTGAGCCATGCTGCAAAGGCTTGTTCGCGCTCGGCGTTCGTCGCGCCTTTTTTTGTAATGCTTGATTTTGCAATGCTCGCTGCAAGCCGGTCAGTTTCTAAACGAACACGCTCGCTCTCGACGATCACGCTGACAACGGTATCGTTGCGCGGATCGTCCAGCGCCTTGCGCATGATCTCGGAACGAAATTGGCCGAGCGAATCCGAAAACTGCTGCCGAAGAAAATCCGGCGGACTTGCGATCAGCGCGGTTTTTATTTCCGCGACGGACATTCCGAGCCTGCGCTTTTCGATCTCGTGCTCGATGATAATGTCGCTGAGCGCGCGATCCCATGCCGAATCGACGATCTCGGTATAAACGGTATCGGTGATGACATTATTTTTCGTTCGTGCGACGATAGACTTCAAATACCCAGACATGATGGAATTGAAATCGGCAAACGTGATGAGCACACCATTGACAACAGCAACGGTATCGCCCGGTTTGTGGCGCGCTTCGGCTTCTTTGAGCGGGACTTCTTTTAATGTGGCAGCAGACTTGGTGCTGTCGCTATTCTGCGCGCAAACAGGCCGCACGGCAATGCAGCACAGAAAAACAAGGGTTATGACAAAGAACGAATGCGGGGCTTTCACGAATAAAGTCTCACTTCTGGTTGATGCGTTTTGTCAACTCCTTCGCCTCCAGATTCGTTGCGCGATTCCGATTATAGAAACAAGTCTATTTTCCCGGCAGCTTGATCGAAATGTTCTCGTTCCTTCGGTCGCGCAAAATGTGGAACGTAACTTTATCCCCCACTTCGTGATCGGCAAGCGCGCTTTGGAGTCCCGCGGTGCTTTTGATCTTCTCGTCATTCAATCCAACGATCAGATCGCCGGGTTCGAAGCCTGCGTTCGCGGCAGTACCGTTGCGCCGCAGTTGTGTGATGACCACACCGGCATCGGTCGTAAGTTTAAAGTATTCTTTCGCGTTATCGTCCACATCCTGGAATGCCCAGCCGAGATCCCCGATATTATGATTGAGCGTTTCGCCCGAACGCAGCCGGTCGATCACCTCTTTAATATGATTGATCGGAATGGCAAAGCCATACCCGGTAGAAAGAGCATTCCCGATGTCATTCTGCGCCGATGTTCGAATAACAGAATTCATGCCGACGACTTCCCCATTCGCGTTCAGCAGCGGTCCGCCAGAGTTCCCGCTCGAGATGGCCGCATCCGTCTGGATCATATTGCGGTAATTGCGCCCTTCTTCAAGGCCCAGATTAACGCCCGTGTTACTAATAACTCCCACGGTGACGGTCGGCTTATCGTTGATCGAAAACAGCCCGAACGGGTTCCCCATCGCGATCGCCCATTCGCCAACGGCGAGATCCTCAGAATTCCCAAGTTTGAGATAGGGCAGATTTTTGCCGCCGATCTTTAAAAGCGAAACATCGGAATTATGGTCGGTCCCGATAAGCCGTGCATCGTATTGGGAACCATCCGTCGTCGTGACGATGATTTTCGTTGCGTTGCCTGCGACGTGATCGTTCGTCAGAATATAGCCATCGTCCGAAATAATAAAGCCAGAGCCGAGCGCTTTGATCTGATATTTTTGGGTTTGAACTCTGCCTCCTCCAAAGGGACTGCTATTTCCAAAAAAATGCTGAAAGAATGGATCGCCCGCAAAGGGATCGAACATCTGATATTGCCGCTCCTCTGTGGCCGTAACATTGATCCCCACAACTGCCGGACTTGCTTTTGCCACAGCCACCGTGATAGCATTTCGCCGCGCACCGCTAACGACGGCATTAACCGAATCGCGGTCGGGGCCGTGTTGGCTTACGGTATAAATGGCCCCGGATGGCCGGTCGGCAGTGCTGGCGCCCTCCCGCTTACAACCGGAGATAGGCGCCGTGAGCGTGAGGAGGCTGAGAAAATGGAAGAGTAATAGGTGCATTGTTCGCTTCTGTAACATAGAGGTAGAGGAAAAAATAACGAAATTCGAGCAAATCTGTTTCGCTTGAGTCACGGCTACGATGATGCTTTCCCCCTCACCAACTCTAAAAATGGCTCGACGTGCTTCGATAGAATAATAAGCACAGCAATCCCAACGGAAATTTGAAATTGCCGCCCTGCAAGGCCGCTGATGGGCAACACGGTTTGTTCCAGGACATCGATCGGCAGAACAATGATTAGTAATAGTGCCGCACCGCACGCCATGATGATCGCAAAATGAACGTGCTTACTCATACGCGCAGCAACGCCATAAACCAAAAGCCAGAAAAGTATTGCAAATGGGTTCACGAGCAATAATGCGCCGGCGATGGTCGCAAGGCCTTTCCCGCCATGAAATCGGAGCCAGATGGGATAGCAATGTCCAAGGATAAGGGCGGGAATTAAAACGGCGAGCGTATCCGAACATCCAACAAGTTCACAAACAAGAACCGGTAAAAGTCCCTTCAATAGATCCATAACCAGGACGATCGTGCCGATAGACTTATTTCCAGTCACCTCAAAGGCATTTCTCGCACCGATATTTTTCGAACCCTCCCGCCGCAGATCGATTCCCGTTTTCCATTTTGTAATAAGATACGCCGATGGGATCGAGCCAACCAAATAGCCCGCGATGCCGCCGAGGAGAAGGGTATGGATGGAAAGCATGTTCCTTTAATTATGAGCTAAGAATAAAGAGTTAAGAGTATCTTAGAAGCCTATTCTTAACTCTTCATTCTTAACTCATAACTCTTCTCCGTCCTGACTGGTTTAATAAGAAATGGACTTAATTCAATCCTACCTCGACCTTGCCACCGAAGTTGCCCGCGAAGCCGGCGATTATGCGAAACGTGCTCAAGTGAGCGAACTGCAGATCACAACAAAGACGAATGAAATGGACATCGTCACGCAAATAGATTCCCGCAACGAACATGCCATCCGCGATGCCGTGCTCGCAAAATATCCTGATCATGTTTTTCTTGGCGAGGAATTAGGAGCAAGCGATAAAGATTCTTTGAATAAGCAAGAGGGGCAAGTGCGCTGGATCATCGACCCTATCGATGGCACGGTCAATTTCGCGCACGGGCTGCCGATCTGGTGTGTGTCCGTTGGAGTGGAAGTGAATGGCGTGGTGGAGTGCGGCGTAATTTACAATCCGAGTTTGAACGAGCTGTTTAGCGTGCAGCGCGGTGTGGGAGCTTTTTTGAATGGAACGCGCATGCAGGTTTCGAAGCAAGCCAATTACAAGCAGGGTCTGTTCGTCACTGGGTTCCCATATAATGTGGATGAAAACCCGGAATCCGTCATCGAGCAATTCACGAATTTCCTTCGCAAAGGAATGCTCATTCGCCGGTTAGGCAGCGCCGCGCTCGATCTGGCATACGTGGCTGCCGGACGCTTCGAAGCCTTTTGGGAGATCGGGCTTTCACCGTGGGATACTTCGGCCGGACAGCTTATGGTTCGCGAAGCCGGAGGCCGTGTCACGCATTACGATGGCACGGATTACAATATCTACAAGCGATCCATCATTGCAACGAACGGCTTGCATCACGAAATGATCGAGGGGATCATTCGTGAGGTGAAATAAAACTCCTCACCTAACCTCTCCCTCAAGTGGGAAAGGAACAAGAATTAATTACAATAAACTAATAGCTGATTCGTCTGAAGCGGGCGTTAGAAGCCACCTATCGCTCTCCTATTGCTCTCGACATTTCATACATTGATACGCCGGTCCATTCTGCCGCTCGCGGTTCTGCTCTTGATATTTCACCCACGGCCTGGCCATGCGGTGATCGTTAGTGCGCAGGACTCCACCTCGGCCGTTATTTCCGGATTTGTCAAAGATTCCGCAAGCGGAGAAACGCTTATTGGTGCAACGATTCGCGTGCGTGCGCTGAAGCTCGGCGCGATCACCAACAAAAGCGGATTTTTTTCGCTGCATCTGCCGAGTGGCGAGCGCGATACCGTCGAAATATCTTCCCTGGGATACCGCACGTTGAAAGTGCCACTCACACTTGGCTCCGGAGAAGAGCGAACGTTAACCATTTTACTTCCCGTGCAAAATTTGTCGGGCGGGGAGATCACGGTCGAAAGCTCGGAAGAACGCGAGCGGCAAGAACCGCAGGTTTCGCGCATATCGCTCACGCCGAAGCAAGTGGAGGATCTGCCGAAAACGGGCCAGGCCGATCTCTTCCGTATTCTGCAATTCCTTCCCGGCGTACAGACCTCGAGCGAAATATCGAGCGGATTGTATATCCGCGGCGGCTCGCCTGATCAGAATCTGATCCTGCTCGATGGAAGCGTTCTGTACAATCCTTCCCATTTCTTCGGCTTCTTCTCGACGTTCAATCCGGATGCGATCAAAGATGTGGAGCTTATCAAAGGAGGATTTCCTGCCGAGTATGGCGGCAGGCTTTCTGCCGTGCTGAATGTGACCGACATCGAAGGCGACCGAAATCAAACGCAGGGAAAGGTCGATCTCGGGCTGATCTCCAGCAGCGCGACGATCCAAACGCCCGTGGGGACCGGCGCGCTGGTGCTGGCGGGTCGCCGTACCTATCTCGATGCGATACTGAACGTTACAGGCCTTACGCAATCGCTCAGTCTTCCCGATTATTATTTTTACGATCTGAACGCGAAACTTACACAGAATCCATCGCCGAACGACAAGATCGTGATCTCCGGCTATCAAGGTTCCGACAATCTGAATTTTTCCGGTAATTCTCCCGCCAGCGATATTGTGTTGCAATGGGGTAATAAAGCGGCGTCTGCGGCATGGACGCACGTGTTCGGCAGCGAGCTTTTTACGAATCTCGATCTTTCGGTGAGTAACTTTAATTCCGTTTTCACGATCGGTTCCGCCGCGCAGCCGTTTAGCTGGACGAATGCGATCACGGATTACACTGCGCGCGCAAGTGTGGATTACTTTCCAAATCCGGAGAACACGATCAAAGCGGGATTGCAGGCGACGGGCTACAAAACAACGCTGCTCATTCAGGCGGGAAATAATCCGCCGAACGCGAACGTCGATCTCACGCCCTTCTATGGCGCGGCCTACGTGCAGGATGAATGGAAGCCCGCCATGCAAGGCTATGTCGAAGATCCGCTTGCCATCACCGGCGGCCTGCGCGTGGATGGCATTAGTTCCAATTCCCAGCTTGGCATCGATCCGCGTTTGAGCGCGCGATATATTCTCACGCCCGCGATCACGCTCAAAGCGAGCTGGGGAATTTATCATCAATACCTGAAACTTGCCACGAACAATCTGGTGCCGATCTTCGATGTCTGGCTGCCGACCGATACCACCGAACAGCCGGAGCGCGCTACGCAGTATGTGCTCGGCATTTCTACCGTGCCATTCGAGAACTATACCTTCGAGATCGAAGGATACTACAAGGATATGAGAAACGTGGTCGAGATGCAGCCCAACGTGATGTCAGGCTCGACATTGAAAGATGTGTTTTTCGAAGGCAACGGCAACGCTTATGGCGTCGAGTTCTTTCTGCAAAAGCAGGTCGGGCGGCTCACGGGATGGATCGGCTACACGCTGGCATGGACCTGGCGCACGTTCCCGGACATTAACAACGGCAACGAGTTCCCGCCGACCTACGACCGCCGGAACGATCTCGATATTGTCGCGACCTACCATCTCAGCGACCGCTGGACGCTTGGCGCTACCTTCACGTATGGAACCGGGCAAGCCTATACGCAGATCACCGCGCTCACGCCGAACGCAGAGGATCCCGCGCGCGCTATTTCGATCGAAGGCGATAAGAATGCGCTTCGCCTGCCACCCTACAATCGGCTCGATCTTTCTGCGACCTATGCGTTCAGTTTCTTCTCCGATAAACGGAACGCCGAATTCGATTTCGATATTTTTAACGCCTACGATCACCGCAACGTCTGGATCTCGACCGTCGATCAATCCACGAATCCCGCTACGATCAATGATATACGGCTGCTGCCTATTCTGCCAACATTCGGCTTATCGGTGAGTTTTTGAAATGATGAACATGAAAAATTCAATCGCTTTGGGAATCTTGATAGTGTTCATAGCCATCTCCGGCTGCGACCAGCCCATCCAGAGTGCGTATCAGGAGCAGATCAATGTTGCGGCGTTCATTTATGCGGGTGAGCCGATCGATTCTGTGGTGCTACATCGCACCACTCCGTTCGGTTCGTATTATGATGATCTCGATTATGCGGTCGATAGCGCGACTGTTATTATTAGCACAGGTGGAGTTTCAGACACGTTGCTTCCCGGGATTGCAGGCAATCCCTCTTATAAAGGACGATACTATCTTCCGGCAACCAAGCTGATCGTGCAAGGAGGGCAAACGTACCATCTCACTATTATCGCGCCAAATCATCAGTCGGGAGGAACGCATCTGCTTACAAGTTCGACAACGGTTCCCATGCCGATCCATCTCGACTCACAAGTGCAGGCCTTCCGTGGACAGACGCTCATACTCGATACCAATAATCTCGCGCCGTTCGCGTTTCTGGTGACGGCTGGGCCAATCGACGAACCGAATCGCGAGTATCTGCTCAGCATCACCGGGACCGACACGAATTACGGGCGCATCTCTCCAGAGAGCGGGAACGGATTAGATTCCTTGCGAACCACACGATACTCTTTTGTAGAGACAGGCCCAGCGATCCCCGTCACGTCGCGGCTGCTGATCTGGTACGGACCGGAACTTCTTACCTTCAATGCTATCGACACTAATTGGGTGGATTACCAGCGCCAGCTCACCAACGGTGCGGATTACCAGCCCTCGCTCGATCACATCGTGGGCGGCATTGGGATCTTTGCCAGCGGTGCGAGGGATACAGTTTCCTTTTTTGTAAAACCGAAGTAATGTAGCGCAAACGTTAGTTTGCGTCCTCACCACAAGAGTCGCAAACTAAAGTTTGCGCTACAAAAAAAAAATTCCGCAGCGATCCGAGAAAAGAAAGAATCGCTGCGGAGCTCTTGTTTAGTTTGCCTAAAAAGAATCTCCACGATTTACACCGCGAGATTCCTTATTTGTAAGCCATTTTCTCTTCGAACCGTTTCCAAAATTTGTCTGAATTGTTATTAAATCTTTATGTGGCGAAGAGAAAGCGCGTAAATCGAGAAAAATTGGAGGGTTAAAAACAGAGGAATTCGGGGTTCGGTGTGCGGAATGACGTATTTTTGTGGAAGAATTTCAGACCACTCAGCACTTTAACACTTTCCAATTATGCCAGTAGCCGGAATCGCCATCGCCATCGTTATAGCGGCGCTATTTTTCCTGATCGTTCTCCTTTATTTTATCCCGCTTGGTCTTTGGATCACGGCATTGTCGTCGGGAGTTCACGTTCGGATCTTTTCAGACCTGGTCGGGATGCGATTGCGGAAAGTTCCACCGGACGTGATCGTGCGGTCGAAGATCACGGCCCTGAAAGCCGGCATTCCGGTTGACATCCCAAAACTTGAAGCGCATTATCTCGCGGGCGGCAACGTGCCGCGCGTCGTTAACGCGCTCATCAGTGCCGCGAAAGCGAACATCGAGTTGGATTTCAATCGCGCTGCTGCGATCGATCTCGCTGGCCGCGATGTGCTCGAAGCCGTTAAGCTCTCGGTCACTCCGAAAGTCATTGAAACGCCGCAAGTTCCCGCTGTGGCAAAAAACGGAATTCAGGTGCGTGTTGTGGCGCGCGTTACGATCCGCGCGAATATCGAGCGTTTGGTCGGCGGCGCCGGCGAAGCCACGATCCTGGCTCGTGTCGGCGAGGGAATCGTCACAACGATCGGCACATCGGAATCACACAAGGAAGTGCTGGAGCGCCCCGACCGCATTTCGAAAGTGGTGCTCGATAAAGGACTCGATGCGGGAACCGCATTCGAAATTCTCTCCATCGATATTGCCGATGTCTTTATCGGGGATAATATCGGCGCCAAATTGCAGAGCGATCAGGCCGAAGCAGAACTGAAGATCGCTCGCGCGAAAGCCGAAGAGCGCCGCGCCGCTGCCGTAGCAACGGAGCAGGAAATGAAAGCTCGCGTGCAGGAAATGCGCGCAAAGCTCGTCGAAGCAGAGTCGCAAATTCCGATGGCGATCGCAGAAGCATTCCGTTCCGGACATCTGGGCGTGATGGATTACTATAATCTGCAGAATTTGCAGTCGGATACGAACATGCGTAAGTCCATAGCGGAAGGCGGTGCGCCGGATTCGGGTTCCACGCCGGCAGCAGGGGCAACACAATCGACTTCGTAAAGCCTCGATCAACCCCCTCTCCTGCCGTGAGAGGGGGTATAGGAACACTATCTATGCATTCAGCGTATTGGTAATATGGCAAAACCACGAATTATCTGCGATCCGAATATTTTAGTTGGGAAACCAACCATCGAAGGCACGCGGCTCAGTGTTGAGTTCATACTTGAAGAAATTGGATACCATTCTATCGAGGAAATGCTGCAAGAATATCCGAGCCTTACGCGAGAAGGGATTCATGCCGCCTTGGATTATGCAACGGGTGTGATCCGCAACGAGGATGTTATGCCTGTCTTTGTCAACTACGCATGAGGATATTTGCGGATGAGAATATCGGTGCTGAAATTGTTCGACAGCTTCGCGATGACGGTCATTCGGTTAGTTGGATCGTAGAAGGAACTCGGGGAAGCGTTGACCCAGATGTTCTTGCCGAGGCTTTAGAATCTAATTCATTGCTTATCACGAACGATAAGGATTTTGGCGAATTAGTTTTCTCGAATCATCTGCACTCAGCGGGTGTGCTACTCCTGCGCATTCACAATCTGCCTTACAAATCGAGAGCCAGCAAAGTCTGTTCGCTGATTCGATCAGACGGAGATTCATTGCTCGGTCAGTTTTCTGTGCTTACTCCGGCTGGCCTTCGGTCAAGAGAAATTTAGTATGCTGATACGTAGTATTTCCGGCCTGCGCGGTATTGCTGGAGAAGAAAACGGCCTTTCCGCTGAGATCGTAGCTCGCTATGCCGCCAGCTTTGCGCGCTACAATGATTTCAAGGGAACCGTCGCCATCGGTTACGATGGACGTTTGGGTGGATCGCGATTTTATGAGATCGCGATCGATGCATTGCTGACGAGCGGATGCGATGTGCTGACGCTCGGCATGGTTCCCACCCCGACCGTGATGATGGCGGCAGAAGTGAAGCCGGAAGTTGTTGGCGGCATCATCATCACCGCAAGCCACAATCCCGGCGAATGGAACGGGATGAAGTTTATCTCGCAGGCTGGACTATTCCTCGATGCCGAGCAGAATAAAGTTCTGTGGGACATTGTAGATTCAGGTGAGACGCAGTCCGTGGCACCCGAAGAGTACGGCGATGTGATCGATGGCAAGGATTTCGTCGAGCAGCATATTCAGGCGGTGCTCGATATTCCGTTCGTCGATAGGGATAAGATAGCAGAACGAAATTTTCGAGTAGTGTTGGATTGCGTGAATGCATCCGGCTCGTTCATTCATCCTCGATTACTGCATAGCCTCGGCGTGGCGGATGTTATCGAATTGCATTGTGATGGTTCCGGCATTTTCCCGCATCGTCCGGAGCCGGTTCCTGAAAATCTTACATCACTCAAAGAAGCGATTTTGCGAGAGAAAGCCGATCTGGGAATCGTTGTCGATCCTGATGCGGACCGATTAGTGTTCATCATGGAGAATGGGGAGCCATTTATCGAGGAGAATACGATCGTACTTGCAACAGAGCATGTGCTGAAGCATTCACAACGAGGGCAAACAATCGTTGTGAATCTTTCGACAACGAGAGCAGTCGAAGATATTTCAGAAAGATATGGCGCCAAAGTTCTTCGCACTCCGGTCGGTGAGATCAATGTGGCTAAGAAGATGATCGAGTCGAATGCGATCATCGGCGGCGAAGGTTCCGGCGGCGTGATCTTGCCGATGGTGCATACAGGACGCGATTCGCTGGTTGGCGTTGCACTATGTTTATCTGCTCTTGCTGAATTCGATGGTCCGATTTCTAAAAAACGCGAGGAGTTGCCACGATATGAAATCGTAAAATCAAAGATCGAACTGATGAGTCCCATACAAGTCGCAACAGTCCTATCGGGAATCGAACAACACTTCGCTTCTCGCGCGGTGCGAATTAACAAAGAAGATGGCATCCGGATTGATTTCGAACGCTCGTGGCTTCATGCCCGTGCAAGCAATACGGAGCCGATCATTCGGATCATTGCGGAAGCACCGATGAGGGGTGAAGCGGAAGAACTTATTTCGGAAGTTCAAAGCTAACAAAATAGTTGTTTCGAGGTGCGAAACATCTGGAATTCCCACACGTTGTAATAATCGTTATTAAGACCATTTTAACTTTATGCGTTACCTCAGCTTAATCATTCTTGGAATTTCTTTAAGTCAATCCGTCGAAGCGCAGACCACCCGCTTCGGGTTTGGATATTTGGGCAGCTATGTGAGTGGTGTTTTAATAAATGGTGTTACATTTGGTTGGACAGCACAGGATTGGCGACTAGAAGCCACGGTTGCAGCCTCTTATTCGACAAATGGACTTGGGACATATTCAAGCTCAATCAACAAATCGGCAACGTTTGGTCTGGGTTATTTCTGGATCGATTCCGTGGAAAAGAATTTGTCGATCGTGTTTGGTCCGCGAGTGTTACTTAGCGGCTACAAGGAATCATACTCCTCTTCTTATTTGGCCAACGGCGTTACAACATCATCAACCAATGGTGTTAGCTATTATACGACCGCATTGATCCTCGAAGCCGGACCCGAATATTCGTTGAATTCTCATTTTAGTATAGGAGTTGCATTTGCTCCATACGTATCTCTGAAAGGACAAACGAACTATGAACCATCGAATAATCTACCTTCGGGAACGGGAATGAATTACTCCCTCGGCGGGAATATTTCGGCTCGATATTATTTTTAGGTATCTTATATCATGCGTAAATTTCTCGGCCCCGATAAGTATCAGCAGACGGAAGACGACAAGCGCGTCCAGCATGAATTGCGCGCTTTGGGCAAACTTCCACGCCATATCGCCGTCATTATGGATGGTAACGGCCGCTGGGCTGAAGAGCGCGGTTTGCCGCGCGCGGCGGGACATCAGGCCGGAATCGCAAGCCTTCGCGATGTGACACGCTCCTCGCGGGAACTCGGCATTGGCTATCTCACGGTCTATGCGTTCTCGACGGAGAATTGGAAGCGCCCGAAGCGAGAAGTATCCATGCTCTTTCGTTTGCTCGTAAAAATGCTGCGCGATGAAATGCAGGAAATGCTGGAGAATGGCGTTCGTTTGAAAACTATTGGACAGACGAGCCTTCTGCCGAAAGGTGTTCAGGAAGAACTTAGTGATGCCATCGAACGGACTTCGAAAAATAAAGGCTTGACGCTGACCCTTGCACTGAGTTATTCGGGAAGGTGGGATTTGATTCGAGCTATGCAGACGATAGCGCTTGAGGTTCGGAGTGGGAAAATGTCGCCCGAAGATATTTCCGAAGAAGTTATTCGCAGATCACTTACAACCGCAGAAATGCCTGACCCCGATCTGCTGGTGCGAACGTCCGGTGAATTACGTCTCTCAAATTTCCTGCTTTGGGAACTTGCTTATAGCGAGATCCATGTGACAAAAACTCTCTGGCCCGATTTCCGCCGCGAGCATCTGTATGAAGCCATTCGCGAATACCAAACCCGCGAACGAAGGTTCGGATTAACCGGTGCGCAGCTTAAAAAAGGTGAAGACGTCGTTTCGCCAGAACATCAAAGCTATGTCGATAAACTTATTTCGCGAATTACGCGATGATATCGCTGTTTACTTATTGACCTTCTCTGCGTTCGGCGCTTGCTTCTAATGGCTCGGGAAGAAGAGCTTCTTTTGGAGTTCCTATAATGCGTGAGCGAGGAATGCGGATCAACGACCTCAGTGCTTCGATCTCTCCTTTTGAGAAAAATCCGGTCAGAAAGAGTATCAGCATAATGCCAAGAAGCAGAGCACACTTTATCAATACCCGTTCGGCTGCTGCGAGCGATGGGCTTACAAGATAAAAATCAATAAAAAATCCGAGAACAACCAGTAGGGCAACGAATCCCACGCGCCGCCAATCGTATTGGATGAAATACACTTTCTGCGATTGTGAGTACAGCGCTCCCGCCATTGCCATATAGGCAAAAAGTGTCGCCAGCGCAGCGCCCATGATGCCCATCGTGGGAATGAGAATAATGTTGGTAACGATATTCACGGTCGCGCCGAGGCCGGTTACGAATGGCAGCACTTTATTGTGCTCTTTAATATAAATTCCCGCAATGAAATTGGTGTACATGCCCTGAAAGATATACGCTGCCAGCACGACCGGAATGATGTTGATGCCAGAAAGATATTCTTTTTTCCAAATGGCGTGGTGGATGAAAGGCAATCGCAGCACAAGCAGGTCTGGCAAGAACAGAACAAGCACAAGGAACCCCATGCACGCGACGACCATAAAATAAGTGAACACACGGGAGAATATTTGCCGCGCGCGTTTATCATCTGTACGAGATTCGCGCAGAAAGAATGGACGCCAGGCATATTCAAACAGGCTCACAAAGACCATCATAATAATTCCCATTCGATAATTTGCCTGATAGATACCAAGCATCGCAAGGCCAAGGAACGCCTGCACAATGGGACGGTCGATCACTTGAACCATCATCGCGCTGAGATAGGCGGGAACATTCGTAAGCGCGAACGGAAATAGTTTTTTCATCGTCGGCCAGGAGATCCGGAATTCGAACCTGCGTGCGATCGTCGGACCAAGCATGGCGAGCATTGTTGCTGAAGCAATGAGGTTGGCGACGAATATCCCATCGACCCCTTTGTGTAGCCCAACTACAAAAACGAGATTGAGGGAGAGCGTCAGGACAATTCCCGTTAGCCGTATTACGCCGAACCATTTCGCGCGCCGGTCGATACGCAGCGCAGCGAAGGGAATGACATTCAGACTATCGAATAGAATGATGATCGCGCTGATGCGAAGGATGCGTGTGAATTCGGGAACCCATGGCGAGATGTCTATCTTTGGGTCGTGAAACGCGGGCCACACAAGCGCCGGTGCGAGCATTGCTATGACGATGCTTAGTAACCCGCCGAAAAGGAGCACGAAGAGAAATGGCCCGCTGAATAATTTTCGTTCCTCTTCAGTGCTCCTCTTTTCATCATCACCACGAGAGGCATATCGGAAATATGCGGCTTCCAGTCCCATCGTATAAATGATATTGAAGAAGCTCATGTAGGTGTACATCGAGGCCGAGACGCCATACATCGCGGGGTCGAGAACGTTCACATAGAACGGGACGAGCAAAAAATTCAGGAACCGCCCGATGACGGTGCTTGCGCCGTAGATCAGCGTTTCCTTCGAGAGGGCTTTTATTTGCTCTTTCACTTATTTAATTCCCGAATGAATCGCCACGATCCCTGCCGTTCGCGTTTCGAATATAACATCGCGAAATCCGGCTTGTCGCAAAATATCTGCTAATGCTTCGAGATCTGGGAACCGGCGTAGTGAGTCCGGCAAGTATCGATACGCCGATCGGTGTCCGGAAAACATTGTTGCGAATGCCGGCAAGAGCATATCGAAATAAAAATGATAGAGCTGCTTCATCGGAAATGGTCGCGGGCGGGCAAGTTCAAGATTAACGAATACCCCTCCCGCCCTCAGAACGCGATGAATTTCCCGAAAGGCTGTCAGCAAGTCCGTAAAGTTACGAGTTCCAAAGCCAATGGTTACCCCATCGAATGAATTATCCGCAAATTGCAGCGCTTCGACATCTCCCCGTTCAATTCGAATGTCAAGATGCTTTTCACTCGCTTTTTTCCGAAAGAGTTCGAGCATCGGCTCGGCAAGATCGACACCTGTTTGCTGAGCATCCGGAATTTGGTGCAATGCCTCGAAGGATAGATCACCCGTTCCGCAGGCAATATCGAGGATACGTGGCGCAGTGCTTCCAGCCTGCGATCGTTCTCGCAGAACCCCGATCGCCCTTCGCCGCCAGGCATAATCAAATCCCAAGGATAGAAAATGGTTGAAAAAATCATACCGCCGAGCGATCTGGCCGAACATGCGCTCGACGTAATTCTTTTTTTCCTCGCGGCTCTGAAAGGTAAATTCATTGGACATCTGCACAAAAATACGGCTTTTCATGGCCAATGATACATCGAAAGGAATTATGTTCGAAAACTAAGCATTCATGCAATTATGTACATCGAACAACTTTACACCAATTGTCTGGCCGAGGCGGCCTATTATATCGAGTCCGAGGGCGAAGCCGCCATCGTCGATCCGATCCGTGAGACGGATTCTTACATCGAAATGGCGGCATCTCGCGGCGCGAAGATAAAGTATGTCTTCGAGACGCACGTTCACGCCGATTTCGTCTCCGGTCATCTCGATCTCGCTGCTGCGACGGGTGCAGAGATCGTGTTCGGTCCCGATGCAGAAACAAGTTACGCTGTTCATGAAGCACGGGATGGAGAAATTTTCCAGATCGGAAAGATAACCATCGAAGCGTTGCACACGCCGGGACATACTCCGGAATCGACGTGCTATTTGTTGCGCGATGGATCGGGAACCCCAAAAGCGATTTTCACCGGCGAAACGCTTTTCGTTGGCGATGTGGGAAGGCCCGATCTGCTTGGCGGAACAATGACGAAAGAGCAGCTTGCTTCCATGGCCTACGATTCGATGCAGAGATTGAAGTCGTTGCCGGACGACATCACCGTCTATCCCGCGCATGGGCCAGGTTCCGCATGTGGGAAGAATATCGGGAAGGAAACATGGTCCACACTCGGTGTGCAGAAGAAGACGAACTATGCTCTCCAAAAGATGACGCGCGAGGCGTTCGTTGCAGAACTAACAAATGGACTTCCCACTCCGCCGCAATATTATTTCGACGATGCAAAGATCAACAAGCATGGATATGCTCCACTTGCGGATGTTCTTACCAAGAATGTTCACGCACTGACACTTTCCGAGTTTGAGTCAGCCATAAAAGACGGCGCGCTCGTGCTTGATACGCGCGACCCCGATGCGTTCGAAGCGGGATATATTCCAAACGCTATGAACATTGGTCTTGATAATAAATACGCCTGGTGGGCGGGAACATTAATCAGTATTTCAACTCCACTCGCGATCGTTGCACCTGCTGGGCGCGAGGAAGAATCGGTGCGGCGCCTGGCGAGAATTGGATATGAAAATGTGCGGGGCTATCTCGAAGGTGGTTTCGAAACATGGTTGAATGCCGGCAAGCCTGTTGACACTGTTACCTCGATCGACCCGGATAAATTTGCGGATGCGCGCGCGGCAGGGCCGCAAGTGCTCGATGTGCGCAAAGTGGATGAATACGAAACCGCCCATATCGAAGGCGCGAAACTCATTCCGCTTGCGGAACTGGAATCGCGCTTAGCCGAGCTTGACCCAACGCGCGAATATCTCGTGCATTGCGCCGCCGGTTACCGCTCGATGGTTGCCGCGAGCATTATGCACCGCCATAATTTCGAGCATATCACCAACGTGCGAGGCGGCTTTTCGAAGATGAAGTCGGTGGTGCCGGAGTTGGTGGTGAGCGGGGAGGAAGCGATACTTTAAGAAGAACATTATGGAAGGGAAATTGAAATTTTGTTACGATAAAATCGGAGACATTCTCTATCTCGATACATGCAAGCCGTATGCCGGGCAAGAATCCGAGATGCTCGACGATGAAATTGTCGTGCGATTACATCCGCAGACAAATGAAGTCGAGAACGTCGAGATTCTCTTCTATTCCAAGCGCCTTGCAGAAACGAACGATTTTACTCTCCCGCT